>Ga0187783_10000425_pt1 | contig 31155 bp, 27 predicted proteins | sample 1015_SJ02_MP02_2_FD_132471 | JGI IMG/M metagenome (GOLD analysis project Ga0187783, IMG submission 132471) | Tropical peat soil microbial communities from peatlands in Department of Meta, Colombia - 1015_SJ02_MP02_20_MG | ecosystem: Environmental > Terrestrial > Soil > Wetlands > Peat | place... | reverse complement strand
TTCTCCAGTTTTCGGTCGACCTCGCCGCTCCGGACCGTTCCGATCCTACCTCTAAGTGATTTTCATGAAGTTTCGCGGGCCGGAGGCCCTAAATGACAGTCTACTCGGGCCGTTGCGAGGCCGGCCTCGTTATGACATCAACCGGACAGTGCCGCAAACTTCCGGTTTGCCGACTTACCAGGAGTTAATCCGCTTCGCACCAGTTTGGATCCGTCAGTGCAAGTGGGACTATTTCTTGGCTGCGTTAGCGGCCATTCGAGCGCGGAAGTTCTTCTCCTGCTGAATTTCTTCGTCGCTGAAGTCGGATGCAAAGTCTTCGACCTCGAAGATCTGGCGGATCTCTATGTCGCTTTCGCCGTCGGGGGTGTTGGGGCATCGCTTGACCCACTCGATCGCCTCTTCGAGAGACTTAACCTGCCAGAACCAGAAGCCGGCGATGAGTTCCTTGGTTTCCGCGAAGGGGCCGTCAATAACGGTGCGGTTCTTGCCGGAGAAGTGGACGCGGGCGCCTTTGGAAGAGGGGTAAAGACCGTCGTAGCCTATCAAAACACCGGCCGCCCGGGCGCCTCATTTTCGGCGACGGCCCAACTTGAGCGACCGCTGATTCAAGAATACGTGAAAGCTAAGGGTAGGCGGCTTGGCCGACCGCCGAAGGATGTCGACCCGAGAATCGTTTTTACTTTGCGTCGCCAGGCGCTCGGCTGGCGGGCCATTACTAGTGCCCGGGATCGACCCTTAGGTCAGATTTGAGACGCTGCATAGCGCGCTGATCAACGCGTATCAAACCGCGGCTGGGAGTGTCCAGGTCAGCTATCAGAGCCACGGAAGAGCAATAGTGATCGGGGCAAGGATCAGGTTCAACCAAAACCGCGATGGAAGCGCCAAGCCGCGCGTGAAGACTGCAATGACCGAGACACTAAGGATCAACAGCCAAATCGTCTCAGGAACGCGATTCTCCGAAGCCGCAAGTCGCTTGTCGTAGAGATCGATTGTTTCATTGAGGGAACTTATGTAAGCGGCGGTAATTGGAGTGCGGTCACTTTGGGCCACGGCAGCGGCATCGGTCCAGAGTTCTTCCCGGATTTGCCTGGACCGATTCGAGGCTTCAGTGAAGCGAGCAATGTTAAGCCCCGCGTCGTCGAGATCGATGCGCGCGTCCACGTACTGCCTGAGTAGGTCCTGAGAATGATTCCGATAAGGTTGAGGAAGCGTGCTAGCGCGGAGGTAGGTAGTCCCGATCGAGACGGCCTCTTCAACCAGCAGCGAGCGGCGCTCGACATAGCGCGAGGAGGCCAGCGCCAGTGTGAAGCCTAAGAGTAGGCTGACCAGAACAAAAAGTCCGTCGCGGAGGGTTCCCATCTGGTCTTTACGGTTAGGGTCCTGCTGGATTTGGGAGTGTGCACCAACCCGGAACCCTAGTTCGAGCGTGACAGCTAGAAAGACGGCAACCAGAAAACCCAGCGCCCACGGGTAGTTTAGGATATGTCCCATCTGATCTAGGGCTTAGCGCGACGAGTATACCATCGTGGTCTGTTCCGTAATGGATGACCTCAACCGGGCGCCGCTGGAGGTCGCGTTGAAGCTACTTCCGTTGACCGACCATGCCTCTAATTGAAAGTGTCTTTTGCGCGTGAAATGTATATTTGCGGCGCTGCCTATCGCTGACTTCTCCAGCTACACGAAACACCCGATACGCCCATACTTAACTCTCGTGTAATGTGCCCGCACGCATTTGAGGAGAAATCGATGAGAATTCGCCGAACCGCGATCGCGGCGCTGGTCAACATGTGTCTCGCGCTGAGCTTGGGCATGCCGCTAGTGCGCTCTCAGGCAACATCGGCCCCTGGCACCGTGCAGGTTCATCTGGTCGTCACAGCCGAGGTTCCTAGCGACAATAGCGAAGTTCCCGTTCTCACTGCCGCAAACGTGCAGGTGAGCCAGGGCAAAAACATGCTGAAAGTGGCAAGCATCATTCCGGCTCGAGGCGACAACGCGGCCCTGCAGCTGTTCGTGCTCATCGACGATACCTGCGACACTTCGATTGGAAATAACCTCAACGATCTTCGTGATTTCATCAATGCGCAGCCAGCATCCACGATGATCGGTGTTGCCTATATGTCCAATGCGACCGTACAGGTCGTCCAGAATCTCACGACCGATCACGACCTAGCGGCCAAAGCCGTGCGCCTTCCCCGGGGGACTGTGTCGTCGATGGATAGTCCCTATTTGTCGCTGATCAGTCTGGTGAAGAGCTGGCCTCAGCAAAAGGTGCGGCGGGAAGTCCTGATGGTGTCAGACGGTATTGACCGGCTGCGGGGGGAGAGGAGCCCTGGTCCGGTTGGCCCACCTCCTCGGTCCGCCCGTAACTTTCCCACGGCCCCGTCTTTGGCAACAACGATGCCTACCATTCCCATCGATGCCGACACGGCGAGCAGAGCAAGTCAGCAGTACGGCGTGATCGTCCATGGCATTTATTCGCCAGGGGTCGGACGGCTTGGTCGGAACGCCTGGGAGGCACAGCTCGGTCAGTCCGGCGTCGCCAAAATCGCCGACGAAACCGGAGGAGAGTATTTCGCGCTCGGAACCCAAACTCCGGTCAGCTTCAAGCCCTACCTGGATCGCCTACAGAGAGTTTTGAACAACCAGTACTTCTTGGTGTTTGAAGCTGTCCCCGGAAAGAAAGACGGGCTCCAACGCGTCCGCATTTCAACCACCCTGACAAACGTCGAGATCGCAGCAGCGGATAATGTCTGGGTCCCGGCCACCGGAGCATAGTGGCGGCGGCCGCGTAATCGAGGAAGAAGGCGTCCTCCAACGGAGATTGCGGCGCCAATGGCGGGCGGTTCCCGTTAGCTCCGGTTTTTAGTCGAACTGATAGAGTCCAGGTAACTCAAAGAAACGAGACGGCGAGGAAGGCCGCCCAGCGCTAAAGCGGCCGCTTGTGCGCGAATTTGGTTTGGATAATTTCATCCCGGAAAGTCCACTTTCTCCCGAGGAAAAACTCGAGCGGCGCAGGTCGGAACTGAAGAACGGTCTGACAGACATGCAGCGGCTATTCTTGTTTGGGAAGCTCAGTGGCCTGAACGACAAAGATGCGTCGATAGCAGTGGGTATTCGGTGAGCGCGGCCGAAAACACCAAACAGAGAATCTGGAAACCGCAAGTCCGGGTGGAGTTTGAGCGGCTGCTCGAGAACTTGCCGGTAGTCGGGGAGAAACACCGGAAAACGGGAGTGAAATCTACTCGGCGGTAGCAAGTCCAATCCGCCACCTGGTACCCTCTTTGCTGACTTAATGCACACAAGGCCTAGGGGGCGAAGTGTCCGGTAACCCCTGCCAGGCATTCGAGTTGACAAACCATCGGGAAGATCTCACACTGCCGGGCATGCGACGAACCATCTTCTGCCTCGTAACAATCATTCTGTTTCCATTCTCAATCCAAGCGCAGAACTCTGCGGGAATTCCTGTTTTCGAGATTACCCCAGTAAACAGCCAGATTACTTTCGACGTCGAAGCGTCGGTAGATATCAAAGGGACTTTCAAAAAGTGGGACGCCACCTTGACATGTACATCAACTGATGCCGGGACCTGTGTTTTGGACATCAAGATTCAGGCGGACAGTGTGGATACCGGAAGCGGCATGAAGAACGGCAAGCTGAAGGGAGACGATTTTTTCGACGTTAAGGACAATCCTTATATCACGTTTCACTCAACGAAGATCGTTCAGACGGGCCCCGACACCCTTGAGGTGGATGGTGACTTTACGATTCGCGGAGTGACCAAACAAGAGAAGCTGAAGCTAACGGTCTCCGGCAAGTGGGGGACTCGTGACACCATCGCAGGCACCATGGGTTTCGATCGCAAGCAGTACGGAATGAATAGCGGGATCCCGTTCATCAAGATTGCCAACGCCGTTGAAGTCAGTGTCCTCCTCAAAGGGAAGCGAGTCAGCGGTCCTCCCTTGGTCTTCAAGCAATAGACAGCGCGGCTCGACTTACTCCCGGCCAGAAACTAAGGCTATGAACGTGTTCGCTAACTTTCCGCTTCTCGTCTTCGCTTTGTCGCTCGTGGTTGTAGCGCTCTCGGCTAAAGTTGGTGATGCCCTTCGCAAGAAAGTGAGTCGCGTGCAAGAGGACGTCGTCGTGCACGACTTCGGCGTTGTGCTCACCTGTGCCCTCACACTACTGGCACTGATCGTCGGTTTCACCTTCTCAATGGCCATCAATCGCTACGATCTCCGCAAGAATTACGAGCAGGTTGAAGGTAGCGCAATCGATATCGAGTATATACGGGCCGACCTGCTGCCACCGAGCGCCGCGTCAAGAGCCAAAGAGTTGCTAAGGAATTACCTGGAGCAGCGAGTGTTGTTCTATACGACGCGGGATCAGCACCGATTGGCGGAGATCGACTCCGATACGGCACAACTCCAGAATGAATTGTGGTCCACCGTCCGGTCTGCAATCGCGGCAGTGCCCCCGCCGCTGGAAGGCGTTGTGGTGACAGGAATGACCGACGTCGTCAATTCGCAGATAGCCACTCAAGCCGCCTGGAGGAACCGTATCCCAGTTGCGGCCTGGATACTCACGCTGGCGATCAGCATCGGCTGCAACACTCTGATCGGCTATCGCGCTCGTAGGACGGATTGGCTCGTGTTTCTGATCTTACCGGTGGTGGTCTCCATCTCATTGCTCCTGATTGCTGATCTCGACAGCCCGCGTGGAGGTGCCATTCGCGTGGCTCCGCAAAACCTGATGAGCCTGTCTCAATATCTGCATTCACTTAGCTGACCTGATGTACATGGAAGTGTACAAACCGGGAGCCCAAAAGTGATGAGCAGACGACTGCTCTTCGCCTGCTTCGCTCTAGCCGTTGTTGTCCCTGACCAGGTATGCGCCCAGTTCACCGATCCACGCGCTTACGACAATACTCCCGTAGGGATTAATCAGCTCGAGCTTAGCTATGCCTACGCGCACGCCAACGCCTCGATAGATACTTCACTTATCATCACAGGCGCGAGTTTTAACCTGAATCAAGGAACGATCGACTACACGCGTTATTTCGGCTTGCTTCACCGCCTAACCTGGGTAGAGGCGGGAGTTCCAGTTGGCGGCCTCAGCGGCTCGATCGCCGGCACGAACATTCATGGATCCACCACTGGCTCGGGCGACTCCAACTACGAGCTGGCCATGTTGCTGAAGGGAGGTCCTGCGCTCAGCGTGAAGCAGTTTGAAGAATACAAGCCGACCACTACTTTGGGTGTGAGCCTAACCATCACAGCGCCCACGGGCTCGTACCACGCCGACAAGATTCTCAACCTGGGTTCCAATCGCTGGTCGTTCAAGCCCGAAATCGCGCTGTCGGATCCATTTGGACCTGAGCAAAGGTGGGAGTTTGACGGTTACGCCAACGCCTATTTCTACACAGACAACATTTCTTATCATGGAAGAGAGATCCTAGGGCAACAGCCGTTAGCCGGACTTGAAGGACACCTCAGCTATTCTTTTAGTGACAACCTCTGGGCCTCTATTGATACTCGCTACTCCTTTCGCGGCACGACATTCCTCAACAGTGTCAATCAGAACAATGCACAACAGAACTTCATCTTGGGCAGTGAGATAAATGTATCGCTTAGTCTCCGAAACTCGTTGGTCTTGGAATTCGCCAAGGCGGTGGTACATCAGAATGGTCCGGCCCTTGTCGGCTTCAGCGTGAAGTATGACTACACGTGGGGCAAGGGCTATTGACGAAGTCGGCTCACTAATTGCCGTTGCCGGCACAGGCTGACGCGGAGCGCGCAATTGGGTGCCGGTGGCAGTGCTCTGCTCTTCCGACGCGCCTGTCTCGCGCACTCGGGCAATTCAGCGCACAATTGGCGGGAATCGCTGCGAGTCTTGCCCCTTGAGACTCGGCACACGCCTTCACAAGCCGGTCGGCGACCAAGCCCCGTAGCAGGTTCATTGCGAAGTGAACAACGTCAGGGAGGTAAACAAATGAAGAGGAATACGGAGCAGGCGGAACTGATTTTGAGACTGTATGAGCTACGACGCGAGACGGTAATGCGGGAAGCACGGACTTTTGTTGGAGGAGAATTTTTGCCGCAGACAGACGATGAGCTTGTCACCATTGTGTCGAAGGGCGGGAAGGAAACGGGATTTGTTCTGCAGGTCTATGGATATTGGGACATGGTATGCGGGTTTGTGTTGCATGGGATGCTGAGCGAGCCGCTGGTGTATGACACTTGTCAGGAGATGTATTTTCAGTATGCGAAGATTCAGCCGCACTTGCGGGGATTTCGTAAGAAGCTAAGTTTGCCGGAATGGATGCAGGGTATTGAGAAGGTGGTGGAGGGATCGGCGAAGGGGAGAAAACGGCTGGCGGCAATGCAGGAGAGCCTGGAAAACATGAGGAGACAGCGATTGGCGAACAGAAGTTAGTCTAGCTCCAAGCACCAAAGTGGGTTTAGTACGAATGAGGCCAAGACAAATCGGCTTACCGAGCGTCGCCCGCAAGGAATCTGTGTCTGAGATGATCCTTACGTCCCAGACCGCTTCCTACCGCGGCTGCGATGCGATACAAAGTTCCGACCCCAACCCTAGCTGCTGGGAGCTCGTTTCTGGGCGCGCATCAAACCTCGACAGTCCGGTAAAAGGGGATCGTCGCTCGCAGACCTTCATCGAACAGCGTCGGTCATTCCAGAATCGGCGCGAAAACTTTGTTGCGTCCACAAGATAGGGGCGTCAACATCGGTTGTGGACCATACGAGGACATTACGAGGAGCGAAGAATGGTCAGCGGGACTCCTTATAAGCAGGCAAAGCTGCCCGACCATTGGGACGCCATCGTGATCGGCTCAGGCATCGGTGGGCTCACCGCAGCTGTATTGCTTGCCTTGCACGGAGGAAAGCGCGTTCTCGTTCTGGAGAGGCACTACGAAGTGGGCGGTTTCACGCACACCTTTCGTCGCCCAGGATACGAGTGGGACGTGGGCCTGCACTATATCGGCCAGGTTCAGGATGATCGCTCCCGCATCCGGCGTGCCTTCGACCACGTCACCGCAGGCCAGGTGCAGTGGCAGGCTATGCCGGAGGTCTACGACCGATTCGTCTTCGAAGATCAGGCTTTTGACTTCGTCGCCGGACTCGAACGCTTTCGGCAAGGATTAAAGCAATCATTTGCCAGTGAAGCCAGAGCTATCGACCGGTATATTGCAGCGGTTCAGACATGCAGCCGCGCAAGCGCTTTCTATTACGCGGAGAAGGCGCTTCCGGTGCGAGCGGCGGCTATAGCCGGCGGCTTAATGCGCGCGCCGTACATGCGTTGGGCAAAACGCACGACGCGCGACGTTCTCGAAGACTTTACAAGTAATCGTGAGTTGATAGGAGTACTGACGGCACAGTGGGGAGATTACGGATTGCCTCCCGCCAAGAGCAGTTTTGCGGTTCACGCCACAATCGCAGAACACTATTTTTCCGGGGGTAGCTATCCTGTGGGAGGGGCAAGCACAATCGCAGCCGCGATTGTACCCCAGATTGAGCGCAACGGCGGCAGCGTCGTAAGCAGCGCCGAGGTTGCCGGCATCATGGTGGAAGGCACGAAAGCCGTAGGCGTGCGCATGAGCGATGGGCAGGAGTTTAAGGCGGCGATGGTGCTAAGCGATGCTGGCGCTACAAACACCTTTGAGCGACTCTTGCCGCCCGACCTGCCCGAACTGAATTTTCTGCGCGGCCAACTGCGAACGCTGCAACCCTCAACCGCCCATCTCAGCCTCTATATCGGACTGTCGCAGAGTGATGCCGCGCTCGGGTTGAAAGGCACCAATCTCTGGATCTATCCCTCGTTCGATCACGATGGCAATGTCGAGCGGTTCGCTCGGGATATAGACTCGCCCTTCCCGGTCATCTACATCTCATTTCCTTCGGCCAAGAATCCCGATTTTCAGCGTCGCCACCCAGGGAAGAGCACCATCGAGGCCATCACGATGGTGCCTTATGAGGCTTTTGCTGTTTGGGAAAAGATGCGTTGGAGGCGGCGCGGAGACGACTACGGTGCACTGAAGCAACGGCTGTCGGCGCGGCTGCGCGCTGAACTAGAGCGGCACGTGCCCGCAGTTGTCGGCAACGTCGCGTACACAGAGTTGTCCACGCCGGTCACAACTCGCCACTTCATGAACTATGGCCACGCGGAGATCTATGGCGTCGCCTCCACGCCGAAGCGCTTCGGCATTCGCGGTCTTGGCGCCAGAACTCCGCTTCGCGGTCTTTATCTCACCGGACAGGATGTTTCCACTCTGGGCGTGGTCGGCGCGCTGTTTGGAGGTGTCATCAGTGCTTCCGCCGCACTGGGAAAGAATCTGCTATCGGTAGTCTCGCAGCCCGCGCCGCACCCCATTTAGCTGGCACCGAACGTCTCCGACTGGCATCGCAGCCGGCAAATTATCATCATTTGTGTTTTTTCGGTTTTGGGGCTTTCATGTTTGTTCCTGGTGATAAACGGAGCCCTGAAGAAGGCTCCGATGTTTCTTGTTCTGTTGGTGCGATGAGCGTAATCGGGTTCTTATTTTGGAAGGGAAAGCTTCGAGATTCGGTGGACGAGGTCTATGACTGCCGAAATTATCTCGAGGTCAAGAAGCGCGTGAGGAAGATACGATCCTACTTTCCAACATCACCGACGTAAACTCCTCGGTGGACCGGGGCGCGAATCATCTTAACGCTTGATCACCTTGTAAGTTTGCCAGGGACAAAGCTCTTTTGCTCCACGGCCAGAAATCCACATGGGTCCTGGGCCGGAGCAGATTGCGCGGGGGCCTCGCTCTACGCGCTGATCAGGCTAGAAATCGGCGCGATGTCTAACCTTTGCTAACGAGATACGCTGTTCCATCTGACCGCGGCCATGGCTCAAGCCGGGCGATCGCTAATCCAGGAACGCGTGAAGGGTGGCCTCCGCAAACGCAGTTGCAAAGGCTAGGCGAGTACTTTTGAATTGCCGCATCATGAGCAGGCAAAACTGGAAGTCTTGGTCGCCCTCTAGGCTCGTGCTGGACGCCTACAAAGCCAGCGGCACAGGAGTGTCAACAGCGTGCGTGGTTTGTTGCAAAGCGGTATCATAGTCAGGCTATCTGCCCACAAGTCGAACAGGGGTTGTCCGTGCGAGCCGACAGTGGCCTGAATCAAGGTGAACAAGCCGCCGCTGATTTCTTCGCTAAGCGTGGCTTGCGCGTCCAACGTTTCAGCAGAGAGGAAATGCGGCACGGCAAAACGCCGTACTTTCGTGTTTTCAGGAACAAAGAGTTCGTGATGTTCTGCGAAGCAAAACACTTGCAGTGCGATGATTGGCACTACAACCGGCTAGATAACGCCGCGCCGAGGCAGATTGTGGACGGTTTCCGCGCTGACCCGATTTTCAACAGACTGACGAACCATGTTCACGAAGCGGTGAAGCAATTCACTTCCGTCAATCCGAATCACGAGCATCCCAACACGTTGTTTTTTGCAAACTCGGATAGGGTGAGCGACGTACTGGATTTGATAGCGGTGCTCGACGGCATGTTTAGGGCCGAGAGCGGAGTGCGAGCGCCCATGTGCAAGCAGTATACTGAGAGGCGAATTAGTGAAGAAAAGGTCACGGTTGACCTATTCATTTGGTGGAATGTTTGGATGAGCAAAGAACCTCAGCGAGTTTGGCATCCTTCCATTCATCACCAAAGAGTCTGTGAACTTTTGGGTTGCGATGTGCATTCGAACTTACAATTAAACTCTTTGGAAAACGTCGCACTTAGCTCTTCATGACGACCGCCCTTTTCACGGGCAGTACTCTACTGGGCGATGTCGTCGAGGGTCTAGGGAAGCATAGGGAAAGAAACGGTGGAACAGCGCGTTCATATGGACGAATGGCTCATAGCCTGCGCTCAAAACCAGTGTAGCGTCCTGATCGTCAGAAAGGTTGCCTTCCATGAGTGAACAGGAAAATATCCAGATTGCCAAAAAGCAGATCGCTGCTTTGAACGCTCGCAATGTTGACGAGTACTTGAGTCGAGTCGACGAGTCTTGTCGAGAGGGAATGCGGAAGAGTTTGGAGGTACTGTTCGCGGCGTTCCCTGATGTTCGGCTCGAAATTGAGCAGATCCGCGCAAGCGAGGATTTTGTTGTCGTTCATTCCATCATCACGGGCACCCACAAGGGAAACTTCGCCGGAATTGCTGCCACCAACAAGCCCGTCAATTTTCACGCCTGTAACTTCGTTGAACTACGGAACGGCAAGGCGATTCGGATGAGAGGGTACGCGGACAATGCCACGCTGTTCCAGCAACTCGGTGTTCTTTCGGCTGGATCGGCATAGATGGCGGCAGTCCGGTGGTTCAAATTCAGTTGAAAAGCCACCAGTTTGGTTCTTGTAGCCTAGAAACACATCCTGTTTAGGTCTGTGTGAGTACAGCCCAGGAGATCGGCTGTTTTTTGTCGGGCACCATGTTAATCACGCCTAGACGAATATTCTGAAATGTGACTGAAAATCCAGACACACATTCCCAGACCCCGCTTCGGAAAGGCTCTCTCCGATCCTTCGTTCGATGGCTTGTCGCAGGAGTGGCGCTTCTGTGGTCGCTTGCTGTGCTGATCCTCGTGGCTGCCCGGTGGATCGACCCACCGACCACCGCGGTACATATGCAGCGCCGCTTGCAGGCCTGGATTCACCACACGCCGTATCACGAACGATACGAATTCGTTCCGCTTAGCCAGATCTCGCCCGATTTCCAACATGCTGTCATCGCCGCGGAAGACGCCCGCTTCTATCAGCATCATGGATTCGATTGGCACGCGATGCAAATCGCTGCGGGAGACGATATGGAAGGCGGCCGCATTCGCGGAGGATCCACCCTTACGCAGCAACTGGTAAAGAACCTGTTCTTCGGAACGGGCCGCTCGATCCTCCGCAAGGGCGCCGAGTTCACGCTTGTCCCGGTGGCCGAATTGGTCCTCGGCAAGCAGCGCATTCTGGAGCTGTACCTCAACGTGGTCGAATGGGGCCCTGGTATTTATGGTGCGGAGTCGGCGTGTCGTTACTACTACCGAACCCCAGCCCGGAATATCGACCGGCAACAGTCGGCCCAACTCGCCGCGATTCTGCCGTTGCCTCTGAAGCGACGGCCCGATCATATGAATCACTACAGCGGACTCATCCTAGAGCGGATGCGCCAAGCGGGTTGGTGAGCGCGCAACACACCTGAAAACCGTGAAAGATTCGTAGCGAAGGAAGGACACCAGCGCACAAGTCATCGTAGAATCTTCCGACCGAACCTTTTTCGTGTGCGAGGTGGCCTTACTCAATGCCTCATGTAGGACTTATGGCGGAGCGCCATCGCGGCTTTACGCCCCGCCGAAATCTGCACCAGGAACCCGATCTGTATCAGCATCTGCTTCTACTTATAGTCGGTGGCCGACGGCTTTCGCTGCAAGAGATGCAATTCACGCTTTGGAACGCGGAACATCGTGACACCGCAATTCAAACAAACCACAAGCTCGGGAAATACAAGCACAGAGGGCTCATCAATATTCTTGGTTCCTGTTACGTGGATAGCGATCTCTCCCTTATACATGTGTAGGTTCTCTGAACCGCACGACGTACACGTCATAAAAACGAACACTCCCGGGCGGGCGATTTCCGAGGTTTGCGCGAAAACCCTGCATCGCAGGACAAATTGCGGCGCTGGTGCGTAGGCGGGCAAATCTAACGATAGCAACTACAACGTGAGCGGCACATACGGCGATTCCTGTATACGCGCTAGGCATCTCGGAAAACTACCCTGAGGCCACCGAGGATCTTGATGCCAACTGACCGGCAGTTGGTCGAATGCTATGCTCATGGGCAATAATTTTCTCGCCGTTGCTACGGTCTTGTTCGTTACCGCTGTCGCTACTGCCCAAACCGCAACTTGCAATCCACGCCCCCGCGGCTGAAGGTTGGCATCCTGCCGACTGGACCGTTGCGAAACGTGGAAGTGATTAGCAACGACGCGAGTTTCCATACCAAGCTCAAGGCTGCGTTGATTCCTGCGGCCTAACCGAGTGGTATGTTTACCACCAGCCACTTTCCACGCGACTCTTGGAACAAGGCCGTGCCACCCTCTCGGACCGTACGGTCGTGGGACCGGATACGGAGTTCATATTCGAGCCACACCACTTCGCCGACTGCGTGGTACGTGGAACGGTCGATGGACATCGTTGCAGGCAGGCCACTTACAAGATACTCGCGGTCGAGATACTTGAGCACGGCATTCCGCCCACGAAAGTCCTTTCCCGAAGCTACCAGCACGACATCCGGATCCAGACAGTCTCCAAAACCTTTCACGTCGGAACGATCGATTGCCGCGCGGCACACTTCGAGTTGCTCGCGCAGTCCGGCAAACATCTTCTTTTGTTCCTCGGGGCCTGCCGCAAATCGCGCCACGCGCTTCTTTAGGTCGATCTCCAAACCCAATTTCGTGATTAGATCGGCTCCCATGATCCCGTCGATCTGTTCCCCGCACCCGCGCACCAAATCCGACAGATCGACTGCCAAAAGGGCCATTGCATTCAAATGGTGTCCGTCGATCGCCAGATCGTCGATCCATATCTCCCGCCCGTCAGCTTGGAATTCTCCATTCCACGAGTACATCAATATGTGCGCCGCATTCCCCTGTGGGAACGATTTGGCATTCAACATGGTTGAACTAGCGCCTGTATCCACCAGAAACGTCAGTGGGCGCCGTTCGGCAGTCGCTTTGATCGTGGCGAGCACTTTGCAGTTGTCCAAAGGGATGTCTTCAGCGCGTAAGCCGTGCACGAACGGGAGCCCTGAGAGCGATGCCAGAAGGCCTAAGGCCCTCATCAGTCGTTCTCCGATTGCAACGGCGCCACTGCACATTTGACCCTCCCTCAAGGTACGACGTGTGATTTGTCGTCCGTGCCTGCTCCCACGATAGAGGCCGTGATGCAACGTGTCGATTACCTCGGAGGTAATTGGACACCACCCTTTCGGTGCGCTACTGTGCATTCATGGGTTTGCTAGATCAGCCAGTCGGCAGTCTTCTCCGTGGGTGGCGGCGGCGTCGTCGCATGAGCCAGCTCGAGTTGGCACTCGGTGCTGCAAGACCTTCTGCGCGAACTGTCCGAGTACCCCGCGCCAAGAACCGATGTGCTCAAAGCACCGAGACCAGATGGGGAATGCGAGAGTCTGGTTACGCCGATGAACATCGTCGTTGACGGAATGACCTTGGCCTTTTTCAGCACGACTGCGATCTTTGGAACGCCCGTAGATATCACCTTGTCCGAGATCGCCATCGAATCCTTTTTCCCCGCCGACGCCGCCACAGCCGAGGCAGTCGCTCGCATAGCTGGCTCGAAGGGTTAGCGCTTGTGCCGCGCGCGCGGAGCGACGCTTGGCTGATTCTGTCCCTCGCAGCTTTGCTCCCAATCGCGGTCATGCGCAGTATTCGGCAATCGGGTTCTGCGGCATGACCAAATCTAGCGCTAGATTCAGCTTGAAATTCGTGCTGTGAGCCGTCCTTCCGGCGTCCGGGCCCCTGCACTCGACTTCGAGGTGCGATGATTCACCTGTCATTGTTTTCTCAACGCGGCGATTCTAGCGTCGCGGCGGCCCATGGTTGCGCCGGACCGTTCGCCGCGATAATCTGCGCACTGGCTTTAGGAGCGCCCATGCGAGTCACCTTGCGTGCAGGTTTTGTTGTTGTTTTCTGCGTTTTCGGTGTAGTTGTATACGCACAGAAGCAGCAGAGTAAGCCACGAGTTCATCATCTGCCTGTCTATTACTTAACGGCCGAAAACTTCAGCGGCTTGGGCGATGATGACCGAGAGACGTACACGGCCGGATTGATGGATGGATTCTTCGGGGTGGGGCTGTTCGGCGCGAGTGATGACTCCGTTGCGGGACTGACTACATGCACGCAGGGCATGGACGTTAGGCAGGCCACCGCAACCATCGCGAAATGGGTGAAAGATCACCCGGAGTACCGGCAATATCCGATGAGCGTGGTGGCGTACGATGCGCTAATCAATGCGTGTCCCGGTGTGCTGAAAATACCTTAGGGACGAAGCAGCGCACGTTCATCAGTTGGGCCGATCGTGTCTGCGTCTCCCAGTGCGTGTTTGCTTTAGTGATTGCTGCCAACTCCTCATTCCCCTTCGATCCCTAGGCCGTGGCCAGCGACATCATGAGATTCCCTGGATCCTGCGCCGTGGGCACAGACAGATACACCCGGAGTACGATGTGAACCAGGCATCAAGATTCACCACGCAGGGCACGACCTATCAGATCTTCATGTGATAGCTTTTGGGCAATCGATACGTCTCAACAATTCGGAAGGTTTGCAAGGGTACGGACATTTCCAACTTTGCCAAGAAACTGCGGGCCATGATCTGGGGAGGTGTTGTTGCGTTCCTTATCCTAGCGTCCAGCCAAATATGGAACATCCTGATCGTCATCAATCTTGGCGAAGGTCCAGCATTCCCCTGGGCCGTGCCGGCGATGGCAGTGGTGCTCTGGTTGCTGTGGAACTACCTAGGCGGGAGGTGGTGGCCACGAAGCACGAGCGAGGCGCGACGGAACTATCTGAGAGCCACACGGGTTTCGGGCGTGGTGTTTGTGTGGTCTCTTTTGGCGGGAGTGCTTTCGATTGCTGCGCTGGCCGGATATTGGATCGTGATGTTCCGGCTCGTGAGGATGTCGCCGAATGTGCTTCCTGATCTTTCTAAATATCCCTTGCTGACGACGATCCTCGTTTTGACGATGGCCTCGCTGGTTTCTCCGATCGCCGAAGAAGCTGCTTTCCGTGGTTATTGCCAGGTGCGTCTGGAACGAGCGTTCGCTGGTCCAGCGGCGGTCGCCATCTCATCGATTTACTTTTCACTGGCCCACCTAACGCAGGGTTTCTTCTGGCCGAAACTTTTCGTGTACTTTCTTGCTGGCCTGGTATTCGGCGTAACGGCCAATCTGACTCGCTCGCTGCTTCCCGGTCTGGCCGTTCATATTCTGGCCGACTTAGTGTTCTTCACATTGGTGTGGCCACAGGACGCGACGAGGCTGTTGATCCGGGAACACGGTGCGGACATGTGGTTCTGGGTTCACGTCGCCCAAGCGCTCGGATTCACAGCAATGGCGATAGTGGCTTATAAGAGACTAGCGAACGTTAGTGAACAAGCACGCGGCATGACTTCGTGATCTGTCCAGGGAGCGGCCAAAACCAGAAGATCGTCGCAATACGATGGTTCTAAAAGGACGGCGCCGCGCTCAATGGATTCAAAGCAACATACCTACTTCACACCCTTGTCTGGGTTCCAAGACCCTTGGAGTTTGCGGACATAGACAATCTGTCCGATGTGGTAGGCGTTGTGGGTGCAGATGTTGCCGATGGTGATCGCAGATTTGGCGAGCTGTTGGTCGTCGGCGGATTCGACCAGCTTCTCGAGGTCGGTCATAACCTGATCGAGCTGTTTGACGGTTTCGGCCCACTGCTTGCTGTCGAACCTGTCGAAAGTTTCGGTATTGTCTCCGCTGAATTTGTCGTTCTTGACGCCGCGTAAGGTGTTCAGGCTGCGCCGGTTCCAGAACAGTAGGTGGTAGGCGAGCTGGCCGACGGAGTGGCCTCCGTTAGGGGGCTGCCAGTTGGCCTGCTCAGCGGTGAGCCCGTCTAGGGCAGTGTCGATGGGAACAAACCAGTCGGCCTCGCTGTGGGTGGTGTGCAGCTGATGCAGCAGCAGGCTGCGCAGAGTAGCGGGCTGCGGCTGGGTTTGAGCGTAAAGGCAGAGCGTCGGTAAGGCTAACAGCGGGAGGAGGAACGCGAGTCGGGGCCTCATGGACTGCTCCTTTTTCGTTCTGTATGCACCGTTAAGATAGACGGACGGGGGTGGTTTCGTTAGCAAGGTGTTTGTTCTTCTTAACGATTTTCCCCTTACCAGGCGGGCGCGCCACGTCGTCTCTCGCACATATTTGTTCTACAGGCAGCCGACCGCGAATGGTCGTGGATTGGGGCAGTCATACTGAGTTTGTGGCCGTGAACGCCCGATGCCGGACCGTGACGAAAACGGACGCTACTTTCGAGCAAGCAGAAGCAGAACACAGATATTATCGAACTTTTCGCGGAATTTCAGCGGGTCAAGGCTGTCTTAATGGAACCAACCCCAACTCCGGCAGTAAGGAAGGCCAAGAAGTACAACCGCTGGAGGGGAGCTGATTAGACCACCAATCCGCAACCAGCTCCCCTCGCTCTCCCAGCGAACCTGCAGCTTAGGGAATATCCTTCGACCCGCCTAGACCGTGGTCTGACAACCACGAGCTCCGGAGAGAGCAGCCGAAGATGATGATTATAGGCGTCGATGGTCATTCGAATCAGTCGAGCGGTGGGGAGTCGAAAGACTCGGCTGCGAGACTGGCGGATTATTGCTGCCAACCCCCTCCGAGTGCCTTATACAGTTGGACGAGGCTCTGATACTCGCTTCCGCGCGCCTGTGCGAGCGTCAGTTCGGAGTCAAACAAAGATCGCTGACCATCCAAGACTTCCAGATAGGTAGTGGTGCCTCCCGTATAACGCAAAATGGACAAGCGGACGGACTCTTGCAAGTCCGCCACCGTAGCCTCTTGGCGAACACGGACCTCATGCAGTTTCTCGTAGCCGATTAGGGCATCGGATACATCCCCGAACGCCTCCTGAATGGTTTGTCGGTAGGCGATCAGAGCTTGTTGGTGCTGCGACTCGGCTAGATGGAGATTCCCACGAAGGGCTCCTCCGGTGAAAATGGGCTGACTCAGTTGGGCGCCGTAGGACCAAATCCCCAGCTGGGAGCTCATCAGACTGGTGAAGTCGCTACTCCGCCCGAAGGCGCCGCCGCCGGATCCGGTCAGCGAGATTTGTGGAAAGAATTGGGCCTTGGCGACTCCGATTTCGGCGTTCGCGGCAATCAGGTTCTCCTCGGCCTGGCGAATGTCGGGCCGGCGTTCGATCAACGAAGAAGGCAGGCCCGGAGGCACTTCCGGAGGCAAAGGCTGTTCGGCGAGCGGACGTCCTCGCGGCACCGCTTGCGGGTAGTCACCAAGAAGAATGCTGATGGCATCCTCTTCCTGGCCGATCAGCCTCTCCAAGTCAGGGATGGTAGCATTCGCCGTATCAAGAACTTGCTGGGCCTGCAAAACGTCCAGTTTTGTGGCCACGCCGTTAGCGAGGCGAAAATTCGTGAGTTTCACCGAGTCTTGCTGCGTCGCGACCGTGTCGTGTGTGATTTGGAGTTGAAGATCAAGTTCGAGAAGCGTGAAATAATCGCTTGCCACATCGCTGACGAGCGTGAGTATGACCGTACGCTGCGCATCCTCGGTGGCCAGCAGTTGCGCACGCGCCGCTTCGGTTGCTCTTCGCAGCTTGCCAAATAAGTCCAGCTGGAAGGCGGCGTCGGCCGTCAGTGTTAGGAAGTTGTAGGTCGCCTGGGGATTGTAGGCTTTCCCACCTGCGAAATTGGCGTTGCCCTCGACTTGAGGGAACAGGCTCGAGCGGGTGATGGCAAGCTCGGCGCGCGCGGCGTTGATTCGCTCGGTCGCGAGCTGCAAGTCATAGTTTTGCTGGAGCGCTGTGCGAATGAGCTGCTGCAACTGCGGGTCCTGGAAGACCTGCCACCAAGGAAGGTCCGCATAGGACGGGGCCTGAGCTTGAAGCTGGGAATTTCCTGACAGATCACGGAACGTGGTGGGAGTCTGAACGGCGGGCCGATGGTAATTCGGACCAACCATGCATCCGGCGAGCAAGCTCGAGGCTGACATCGCAACCACCAATTTTGCAAGCTTCATCATGCGCAACTCCGCTTATTCCTCGCACAACCGTCGTCTCAATCCCCCGGTTCCGGTGTCGGTATCGTCGGCAACGCTCCGGAAGCGGGTTCTGTACCGGCCCACTTTTCCACCATGTAGAAAATCGCAGGGACGAAGAAGATTCCAATCGCGCTGGCGGCCATCATGCCCCCGATGACCGTGGTTCCCATGATCTGGCGCGCCACCGAGCCGGCGCCGGTTGCGATCCACAGCGGTACGCAGCCAAGAATGAATGCAAACGAGGTCATCAGGATCGGACGGAGGCGAAGCCGCGCTCCTTCGAGCGCAGCGTCTAGCAAAGGCTTCCCCTGCTCGAACTGATCTTTGGCAAACTCCACAATGAGAATGGCGTTCTTAGCCGCCAACCCGATGAGCATGACCAGCCCGATTTGCGAGTACACGTCGTTTTCGATCTGCACCAGATAGGGTGGATAAAAGACGCTCACGAGATAGCGACGCAACCACAGGATGGCAAACGCGCCGAAGACCGCCACGGGCGTGCTGAGTAGGACGCTGAGCGGGAGTAACCAGCTTTCATAAAGCGCCGCCAGAATCAGGAAGACGAAAAGCAGCGAGAGCCCGAAGATGACCGATGCTGGCACTCCCTGTCGCGCTTTCTGCTCCTGGAAAGACATGCCGGAATAGTCGAAGCCCATTTCTCGGGGCATGGTTTGCTTGAAAACGTCTTCCAGGGCGGCCGTGGCCTGATCGGCGCTATAGCCGGGCGCGGCGCTGCCGTTGATCTGAGCGGAGCGGTATTCATTGAAGCGCAGCAGAAATTCGGGGCCGATACGCGGTTTCACGACCGTAAGAGCGGATAACGGAACATTTGCTCCGTTTTTGTTGCGCACATAGAACTGACCGACATTTTCGGCTCTAACGCGGTCCTCTCCTTCCGCTTCGATATAAACCTGCCACTGCCGGCCAAAACGGTTGAAATAGTTGATGAAATATCCGCCCATGAAGGCCTGGATGGTGCGGTACACGTCGTTGAGGTTCACGCCTTGCTTCAGCACTTTGTCGCGATCGACGTCGACAAATTGTTGAGGAACGCTGGCCAGGAAGGTCGTGCTGAGGCTAGCGATTTCCGGGCGCTTGCGGGCCGCATCGAGAAAGGTAGCCAGGTTTTTCGCCAGGAATTGAATGTCGGCGCCGGAGCGGTCTTCGAGTAGGAACGTGAAGCCGCCGGCGGTTCCAACGCCAGGAATTGAGGGCGGAGAGAAGGCGAAGGCAATGGCTCCGGGTATCTTGCTCAAATGCTCGTTCAGGCGCGCTTTCAGGGTCTGAAATTGCTGGGCTCGGTCGCTGCGCTCATCCCAAGGCTTGAAGTTGACGAAAAAGGTGGCGTTATACGTGGTACGGACGTAGCTCAGCAAACTAAAGCCGACGAAGCAGGTGGAGTCTTCAACCCCGGGCGTATCCATGATGATTTTGTCGACTTGGTCGACGACGGCGCGGGTGCGCTCCAGCGATGCGGCGTTTGGCAGTTGCACGTTGACATAGGCATAGCCCTGATCCTCGTCCGGAAGGAAACTGGTTGGGACGCGATTGGCAAGGAAAAAACCGGCGGCGGCAAAAGCCACGAGCATTACAGCCACCACAATGCTCTTCCGCACCAGTACCGCGCTCCAGCGCACATACCCATCGGTCGCACGGTCAAAGACGCGGTTGAACCAATTGAAAAATCGCTGCAGCGGGCCGCTGCTTGGTTTTTTGGGTCTGAGCAGGAGAGCGGCCAGCGCCGGGCTGAGGGTCAGCGCATTGAAGGCGGACAGGAGTACAGAAATGGCAATCGTGACAGCGAACTGCTGGTAGAGCTTGCCGGTAATCCCGGGAATGAAGGCGGTCGGCACAAACACCGCTGAGAGAACCAGAGCGATGCCGACCACCGGGCCAGAAAGCTCTTCCATGGCCTGCAGCGCCGCGCTTTTCGGCGTCATGCCCTCTTCAATGTGACGTTCCACGCCTTCCACCACGACGATGGCGTCGTCTACCACCAGTCCGATTGCGAGCACCAGGCCGAATAGAGAGAGAGTATTAAGGGAGAACCCGAACACAGGAAACAGAATGAACGTGCCAACCAGTGAGACGGGCACGGCCAGAAGAGGAATCAGCGTCGCGCGCAAGCCCTGCAAGAAGATGTAGACGACCAGGATTACGAGTGCCAGCGCGATAACAAGGGTTAGGACAATTTCCTTGATGCCCTCGGTAACGGCGCGGGTCGTGTCCAAAGCCACGACGAAATCCAAATCATCTGGAAAGCGCTGCTTCATCTGGGCCATCAGTTTCCTGACGCCTGCGGCGGCGTCCACGGCATTGGAGCCCGGCAGTTGATAGAGGGCCAATACCGCACTGGGCTTGCCGTTGAATCGCCCGGCTACGCTGTAGTCCTGCGAGCCTAACTCGATCCGGGCCACGTCGCCGACGCGCACGGTGCCGCCGTCAGGGGTCTCGCGCACGACGATCTGCCCGAATTCTTCTGGAGACACGAGGCGGCTCTGCGCGAGGACGGCGTAGGTGAAGTCTGTGCCTTTGGGAGCTGGCTCACCGCCCAGTTTCCCGGCCGGGTTCACAGTGTTTTGCGCTTGAATCGCGCTGACAATGTCCGGGACAGTAACGCCGAGCTTTGCCAACTGGTCGGGTCTTACCCACATGCGCATCGCATACTGGCCGGCTCCAAAGACGTTCACGATCCCGATTCCGGGAGAACGGAGCAGCGGATCAACCAAATTGATATAGGCATAGTTAGCTAGAAACGTAGCGTCGTAGGTCCCGTGGGGCGAGTAAATATCCACCAACATGAGCGGAGCGGTGGTGCCCTTGCGAACGGTTATGCCGTAATTGTTGACATCCACGGGAAGCTGCGAGGCGGCTTGCGTCTCGCGCGACTGCGCCAGAATGTAGTCGTTATTCGGATCGGTTTTCGCGTCGAAGTCGACGATGAGGGTCGTAGTCGAATTGCCGGTCGCGTTCAGCGAATACATGTAGTTCATGTTGTCCACGCCGCTCATTTGCTGTTCGAGGGGCGTGGCCACCGCCTGCTCGAGCGTTTGCGCATCGGCACCGACATACGTCGCCAGTATTTGAATCTCCGGCGGAGCGATGTTGGGGAACTGAGCGATGGGCAAGCTCAGAATGGTGAGGGAGCCAACCAGAACCATCACAATGGAGATCACCATGGCGACGATGGGACGATTGATGAAAAACTTGGACACCTGGCTACTCTCCCTTCGCCTCTTGACCAAAGGGTTTTGGATTCACCCGCATTCCCGGACGCACCTTCTGCACTCCCTCGGCAACTACTCGTTCACCTGGTTTCAGCCCTTCCAGAACAATCCAGTCTTTTTCATGCGGGTCGCCTACTTTCACCGTACGTATGCTTACCCTGTTTTCGCCATCCACAACCGCTACCTGATAGCCGCCTTGCAACTCCGACACGGCCCGCTGAGGCACAAGCAGTGCGTCTTTCAGGACTCGCACGGCCACCCGAACTCTGCCATACCCACCCGGTCTCAGAAGGCTCTCCGGATTCGGAAACAAAGCAGCGATGCGAATCGACCCCGTGCTCAGATCGACTTGTCGATCTCTGAAGTAGAAGGTGCCCTCGCGGGGATAGATCGAGCCGTCGGCCAAAATCAGTTGGAAGCGCTCGCTGCTGTGAGCCGCGTGTTGTGTAGTTTCCGTCGGGTACCACCTGGTGTTCCAGTTGAGATATTCCCTTTCACTCACGGTGAAATAAACCCTAATGGGGTCAACAGTAGAAACAGAGGTTATGGGGCCGCTGCTTGGACTGACTAGGGCGCCCACTTGAAGCTGAGCCTGTCCGGCGATACCGTCGATGGGAGAGACCAGGCGGGTAAACTCGAGGTTAATTTCTGCGGTCTTAACGGCGGCCTGAAAGGTCTGAATTTGAGCCTGGGCCGTTTCCACGGTTGCTTTGGCCGCTAGGTTGTTCTGAATTGCGTTGTCGAGGTCCTGCTGGCTGGCCGCCTGCTCCTTGGCCAGCGGCGTGTAACGGTTTACGTCAAGCTGAGTCCGGCCCTGCACCGCTTCGGCGTTGGCAAGCATTGCCGTCGCCTGTGCCAGTTGACCTCTAGCCTGATCGAGTGCCGCCTGAAAGGGCCGCGGGTCGATCTCGAAGAGCAGCTGGCCCTTTTTGACGAACGAGCCCTCTTGATAGCTCTGCCGCTGCAGATACCCTGTCACTTGCGCCCTTACGTCGGCGTTGACTAGCCCGTCGAGTGTGCCGATCCATTCCTCAAAGATCGGAACGTCCTTCTGTTCGACCTGCACGACCTCAACGTCGGGCGGGCTGCCTTGCGGCGCTCCTGACACACGCTTCGGCCGTATCGCTCCAATAATCAGGCCGAGCAGGATCAAGCAAACTCCCCCCGCTACCCAAAACTTGTATTTCGAAAGAGCATTCATCTCCTACCCCCGGCAACATGGCCCTGAAACCGTCATCTCCGAATTTTGCGCGCTTGACTCGCTCCATGTCCAGCGTGGTCAAAGAGCTGACCGGGAATCGCTTCAGGTGTTTCGAACGCCGCCCGCCAGGCAGTGTGGTGGGAGTTGCCCGTTCTGGGACTCAGACTCGCTTTCCTCGTCTCACGAGGTATACTTCTGCTGAGTTCTTCATTGACTTCCCGTTCCCGGTCACAAGGCTCAAGGGGCGTTTCTCATTTTTCACTCTCTCATACCACGTTAAACGCCACTCGACGTGTTTTCTTGGGTCACCCGGTCTCCAGCTAGGCATGTTCGCAGCCAACGGCCTATCCGCCGCTTGCGCAGCGCGGACCATAGCCCAGTCGATGCCTGAAAGCCGCGCCCCGCGCGGAACCAAACGCCAAGAGAGATAAACAAACCGGTCGTTCGCCGGACCACTGGCGAACCGACCCGTGAAAAAACGGGAATCGGACCCCCGCACCGGACACAAGAGACTGTCTACTTCTGCTGCTTCCTCTTATTTTTTCTGCACTCCGTGCTATGACAGTAGGACAACGAGCGGTAGACTTCATAACCCGCGGGTCCGTTATGTCCGCAGCGATTACAGTTGACCGCTTTCCTGTTGCAACGCCACAACGCTGCATCAGTGATGGCAATTGGAAAGCTACTGAGGAACAACCAAGATGAAAGAACCTCAACGAACGATACCTGTAAATTCTGACAGCTGCTGGGGGCACCGGTTCCCATTACCGTGAGAGTCGCACCTTTATCCGCGACTGCCACCAACCGACTGCCGGCCAACTCCCGCCAGAGAGCCCGAGGGCTACCATCATGAGCAAAACCAAGCGGCCGACGGTCAAGCATCGAGGTCTACGAATGTCTCGTTTGGGCGCAGGAGCAGTTGTCATATTCTGCATACTGGTGGGGGAAGGCTGCGTGTTCGGTCAAAAGGCACCTTCCGCCCCGGACCATCTTTGGGATGCTTCATCGGTGAAGGAACCATTTAAAGCTCCGCCGCGATTCCTTCCCATTTCTGCCTTGGATCCAGCGAAGATTTACAGTTTGTCGGAACTTGTCGACATCGCGGAACAAAACAATCCGGAGACGCGCGTGGCGTGGGAGAACGCTAAGGCGAGAGCGGCCGACTTAGGTATCGCGCAGTCCACCCTGTTCCCGACGCTGGCAGCCGCAGCGCTGGCGGACACCTCCCGTATGGAAGTTTTCTTCGGTCAAAATTTTCAGCAACAAACAGTAGCGACCTTTTCCCCCGTTTTCGTCTTGGATTACATCATCTTTGATTTCGGCCGCCGTTCACAGGAGATATCCATCAGCAGGAACGATCTCCTGGCGGCCAATTTTCAGTTCAATGACGCGCATCGCAGGATCATTTTCCAGGTGATGCAGGCCTACTACAGTCTGCTGAACACCATTGGCCAGCAGGACGCAGCAGAAGCAAACCTAACGAATGCACAGACGGTCGAGCAGGCGGCCGAAGCCCGGCTCCAGAATGGATTGGCCACCCTGCCCGACGTGCTCGAAGCTCGCAGCGCTGCTGCCCAAGCCGATTACGATCTGCAGGCAGCCATTGGGGCAACCGAAATTGCGCACGGCGATCTGGCGACGGCGCTCGGCATTTCGCCCACGACGCAGTTTCAAGTGGAGAGTCTTAGTAGCATCAAGATGCCGGACAGCATCGCCGATACGGTCGAGGCATCCATCGACAAAGCACTCTCCCAGCGTCCTGACTTGATGCGACAGGTTGCCGAACTTCGTGCGGCGGGAGCCGAAGTGAAGGTGGCGCACAGGAATTACTTTCCGACGTTGAGCCTTGACGGGAGCTATGGTCTAAACCGCTCCTACGGAACGCAGATACACCTGCCAAGTGTCTATTCGCCGACCGGAGAATACTGGAATGCGACGCTCAGCCTAACCTGGACACTATTTGATGGATTGGCCAGAGAAAATCGGCTGGCCAAAGCGCATGCCGACCAAAAACAGGCCGCCGCGAGTGTTGACTCGATTCGCGATCAAGTAGAGAACCAGGTCTGGTCCGCTTACTCGACCGCCCGTACGGCGCTTCGTGAACAAAGAGCGGCCGCCGCTCTGTTGGAGGCGGCCACGGAGTCCTACAATGCTGCGTTAGAGTCGTACAACTATGGTGTGCGCAGCCAGATCGACGTGGTATCGGCACAGCGCACCTTGGCCGACGCGCGCACCGCAGACGTGAGTGCGCGCACGCAACTATTAACCGGGTTGGCCGCTCTGGCCTACCAAACCGGCGATCTGCTGTATGCCAAGCATCCATGATCACGAAATTGCACAGGAAAGCTGCTCGTTTACCGATGGCGGCAATCGCCGCCTGTACGACGCCCGTCCTGTTGACGACGGGATGCTCCCGGGCACCTTCCTTCAACATCCTCGGATCATTTTTCCCGGCTTGGATTCTCTGCGCCGTATTGGGCATACTGCTGACCGTCGTGGTGCGGATTTTGTTTGTGCGCTTGAATTTTGAGCAGGAGCTATCGCCTTTGATCCTGATTTATCCCTGCCTGGCTGTGTTTTTCATGTTTTTTATCTGGCTGCTGTTTTTCAGCTGAATCAGGGAGAAGATCTCATGCCTGAAAACGACACGGCGGGCCGGCGGAAACATCTGGGAAAGATTGTGAGCGTGGCGATTCCCGCCTTCGCGCTCATCACGGGGCTGGTAGTTGTAGAGGAGACCGTCCGATATCCTCGCACCGATGACGCCGAGGTATTCGCCAATTTCATCGGCATCGCTCCGCAGGTTGATGGCCCCATCACCACGCTCGCGGTCGAGGACAACGCCTTCGTCAAGCAAGGTGGACTGCTCTTCGAAATCGACCCCCGGCCCTATGAGTATGCGTTAGAGAGCGCGCGATCCGATCTGAGTACGCTGGAAGGCCAAATCGTCGACGAAAGTCGGACCATCGCATCGCAGAAGAGTGCGGTCGATGCCGCACGGGCCAACACGGACAGCGCGGCAGCAAATGTCAATCGCGCCGCGGCAACCGTCAACGAGGCGCAGGCTAACGTGGCCAGCGCTCAAGCGGAATTGGATCGTGCCCAGGCGGAGCTGTCGTATCAGTCCAACAACTTTCATCGCATTGAGCCGCTGCTCGCCAAGCAGTTTGTTACGGTCGATCAGGTGGACCAGGCCAGAACAGCGGTAACAGCAGGGCAGCAGGCGGTAGATCAAGCCCGTTCGCAAGTGGCGCTGGCCGAGGCGCAGGTGCTATCGGCCAGAGCGCAATACGAGCAGGCCAAGGCGGCGATGCAACAAAGCCATGCCCAGCTGGATCAATCGCAACACAGTGTGTTAACGCTTGAACCCCTGCTGGCGCAACGCGAGGGCAAGGTCGCCGCCATCCACACGGCCGAATACAACCTGAATAATTGCCGCGTCTATGCTCCTTTTGACGCACGGGTCACGAATCTGACGATCTCCCAAGGTGCTTATGCGCACACCGGCCAGCAGGTTTTCACACTCATCGACACGCGCATCTGGTGGGCGGTGGCAAACTTTCGTGAGACCCAGATACACCACATCAAGCCGGGAATGCACGCCGACGTATATGTGCTTTCGCGTCCCAATGTGCGCTACGAAGGCGTGGTGGACAGCGTGGGCTTTGGTGTTCAACCAGACGCAACCCTGGTTGGCTCGTTCTCGCCCGGACTGCCCGATGTGCAACGCACTCTGAATTGGGTGCACTTGGCCACACGGTATCCGGTCAGAGTGCGTATCCAAGCGCCCGAGTCCGAGCCCTTTCGCCTGAGCGAATCGGCATCCGTGATCATGCGACCGGATCCTTCCGGGGGGGTGCGGTAGGGTGTCATCCCAGGGTCAGGCGCTTCCCGAGGTCGCGGCGTCGAGAGCGCAGCATGACGCCGGCGCGTGGTTCTGGCAGTTTCTCAAGACCGAACTGGCTCCCTACCCGGGACGTGCCTGGGTGGTGGGTCGCATAACCATTGCGGCCACCATCGTCATGGTATGGGTGATGACCTTCACGATCCCGTTCGGATACATTGCCGCCATCAACACGTTCTTCCTCAGCCGCGAGAACCCCACGGCAACCCTACGGGACGGCATCACGGCAGTGGTCGTCACCGCGCTTGGAACCGCCTACGCCATCGTCGGGATCATGACCCTGGTCGACGATCCCCTTACTCACTTTCTGTGGATTGCGATTTCGCTGTTTTTGGCATTCTATCTCATCCGCATCATTCCCAACTACTTGGCGGCTGCTAGCTTCGGCTTCACGCTTGCCGGAGCGATTCCGCTCTGGGACCAACCCTTCCTCTCCGTCAACGTACGTACTGAGAATACGCTCTGGTTCGCCGGCGCATTGGCTGTGGGCGCGACGGTGACAGTTGCCGTTGAGTACGTTTTTCGCCGCGTGCATCCGATCACCGACCTGACACAGGGCATCGAGAGCAGGCTCGGGGCCGTTGAAGACCTTTTGCGACAGATCGCTGCGGGCCTTCCTGTCAGCGGCAAAGTGGAAAAAGAAATTTCCTTGTATGCAGCCCTTGGCACTTCCCGGCTGAGACTACAGCTGTTCCGTTCCGGTTATCCGCGGGAGTTGACCGCCAAAATGACCGCAGCCACCGCCCTGCTGGGGCGTTTGATCGATCTGGCGGCCAGCCTGCGCATTGTTCGCTCCACCCAGGCCATGGGGCCCGGCGCAGTCGATCGCGACCGTTGCTTGCGACTTGCGAACGAAATCTCCAATCTTCGCCGTGATCTGCACCAGGGCCAATGGCCTCGCGCAACCGGCGTCTTCAGCCAGCCGGAAGGATCGGACTTGCCAATTCTTCCCGAAATGGAAAGAACGGTCGCCCTGATACCGCAGGCGTTTTGGGGTGCCAAGAGCCTAGAGGAACAGTTAGTTCCGGCGCCACCGGCCAAACTCCATTCGCGTCTGTTCGTCCCGGATGCTTTTTCCAATCTCGACCATCTTAAATTCGCAGTGCGCGGCACGCTGGCTACGCTGCTTGCCTACGTTGTTTACCAGGCTGTCGACTGGCGGGGTCTCAGCACTGCGATTCCGACCTGCATGATCACGGCGCTGTCGACCACGGGGGCATCACGGCAAAAGCAATTTCTTCGACTGGGGGGAGTGATCATCGGCGGTTTCGTCTTAGGTATGGGCGCCCAGGTCTCCGTGCTTCCCGATCTTGATTCGATTGCCGGCTTCACGCTGTTGTTCGCGGCAGTCACTGCAATTTCAGCCTGGATCGCAACAGCAACCCCTAGGCTCTCCTATCTTGGCGTGCAGATGGCTCTGGCGTTCTATCTGATCAACCTGCAGGAATTTGCCGCGCAGACTTCACTGGCCATCGCCCGGGATCGTGTCGTCGGGGTACTGCTCGCGCTGGTGTCGATGTGGCTGGTCTTCGATCGACTGTGGGTGAGGGATGCATTTGAGGAAATGCAAAGCTTGTTTTCCCGCAATTTGCGGCTGCTGGCAGAACTCTTCGAACCGCTAGGCAAAGATGTTCGCGAGAAAGTAGCCAAGCGGGTCACGCAATTACGGGATCAGATCAATGCCGGTTTCAGTGCGTTTAAGGAGCAAGCGGACGCTGTAGTGTTTGAGTTTGGGCGGTCACGCCAACGAAAACTCAGAATTCGCGATGACTTCAGGCGCTGGCAGCCTACCCTCCAAATCCTGTTGGAGATGCAGATTACGTTTTTGCAATACCGCTCGGATTTTTGCGAACTACCCCAAATCGCAGAAGCGCAGGCTGCCTTTGAAGAAAATATGGCCATCATCGTCCGGACCATGTCCGACGACGTCGCCGGAAAAGTTACCGGCACGGTTCCCGATATTCAGGCATCTGCGGCGGCACTGCGGCAAGAGATTCACGGGCATTACGAGCGAGCCGGCCAGCCAATTCCTTCGGCGCTCGCCGACATGATCACCCTCACTCAAAATCTCGTATCCGTCGTTGCCCCGCTGTATTTGGACATCCACACCACCTTCACAAATCCCCAAGACGCCGCACTCCATCATCCGCAAACCAGACTGAGTGAAGCTTGATCTCCACTGTACTCGGGTTCGAGATTCCGACTTCCCTCATCGCGTTTTCGGTGTGGTTCACAGCAAGGTCGCGCGCACGGTGGGTGGACTCGGGAAAGGCGCGTCATGGCTTTTACCGCGAAGCTAAGCTTGTGCTGCCGCCTGCTGCTCGCCCACGCTGCAATGGCCGCCTTCGGAATCGACGAATTGCGCCAGCAAACCTCCATAGTCCTGCTTGGTTGGCGGCAGTGTAAACTCCACGCCCTTCGTGCTGACCTCCTTATGAAACTGTTGAACGTCTGCAACGGTGAAACCAAGCTCGACGCCCCCTGCCGGATTCTTTTCGGACGCCGGATGCAGTGCGAGTGTCGTTTCTCCGGTCACAAACTCGCTCCAGCCTGGTGATTCAAATTTCAGCTGGAAGCCAAGCACATCGCGATAGAACGTAACGGCACGGCTCATATCGTCGACGAACTTAATTACATAGCTGAGTTTCATGGGCGCTGTCCTCCCAGAGGAGTAAAGAATACCTCAATTCGCTAGCCGTGTACTGGTTCCGAGTTCTGACGAAAGGGCGCAGAGGGTTCGTTGCACCGGGAACAGGAACGTCCTATGATGCGCCCGTCAGCAGGCCATCATGCTTTCCCTTGTGTCTCCGCGATCGTGCCGAACGGCCTCCGGCGCTCTGTTTTTGACGCTGTTGTTCTGCTTGACGGCTGATGGACAGCGCCCCACGTCGACACGAAAAGCGAGCACCACCACCGCCTCAAGAACGGAAAAGGCCATCCCGAGTGCTGCGCATGAACTGACCACGGATGACCTCGGCGCTTTTTTCGATGGTGTCCTGAACATCGAGCTTGAACGCGACGACATTGCAGGTGCGGTGGTTTCTGTTGTCAAAGAAGGGAAGGTGCTGTTCGAGAAAGGCTACGGGTACGCGGATGTGGCAAAACGGAAACCGGTCTCTCCACAGGACACGCTTTTTCGTCCCGGCTCGGTCTCGAAGCTCTTCACCAGTACGGCCGTTATGCAACTTGTCGAACAAGGTAAGCTCAACCTGGACCAGGATGTCAACGAATACCTCGACTTCAAAATTCCCCCTACGTTCCCGCGGGCCGTCACGCTGCGGCATCTGCTTACACACACCGCGGGATTCGAAGAGGTGCTCAAGGATTTGTTCTCCCGCACTCCGCAGTCACTCGGTCAATACGTAAGGACTCACGTTCCGGCACGCATATACCCCCCTGGCACGATAGGGGCGTATTCGAACTACGGCGTGGCCTTGGCTGGTTACATCGTGCAGCGCGTTTCCGGTGAACCGTTCGACCGCTACGTCCAAAACCATATCTTCAATCCACTGGGAATGGCTCATTCCACATTCTCGCAACCGTTGCCGCCGTCGTTGGCGCCATTGATGTCTGACGGCTACAAGCTGGCCTCGAGCGACCCTAAGCCGTTTGAGCTGATACCCGCCTCGCCGGCGGGAGCCCTTTCGACTTCCGGCGACGACATGAGCCATTTCATGATCGCCCACTTGCAGGACGGACGCTATGATGACGCCCAGGTCCTCCGCCCCGAAACTGTGAAGTTGATGCACTCACGCCAGTACGCGGGCGCCCCCGCGCTGGAAGGCATAGCGATCTGCTTCTTTGAGGAATCCCGCAACGGGCACCGCATCATCGGTCACGGCGGCGACACGATATATTTCCACAGCGACCTTCACCTGATCCTCGATGCCAATGTCGGCTTTTTCATTTCCGTCAACAGCGCTGGCCGGGGCGATTTCGATCATCGCGACGCCATATGGAACGCGTTTCTCGATCGCTATTTCCCATATGAGCTGCCTGCGGTCCCAACGGTCGCCACTGCGCGAACAGATGCACAAGAGCTTACCGGCTCTTACATGGTCAGCCGCCGAGCCGATACCAATTTTCTCAAAGTTGGTGCTCTTCTCATGCAGGGCGTCGTTAGTGTCAGACCGGACGGTACCCTCCTAATCGATCAAGCCAAAGGCTTCAACGGCCAGCCGCTGCACTGGCGTGAGACCGGCCCGCTTGTCTATCAGAGAGTTGATGACCAGGATCATATCGCATTCAAACGGGACGCCTCGGGTCGAACGCTGCTGCTAACGGACGATGCTCCGTTCAGCTTTCAACGCATCCCGTGGTACCAGAGTCGAGCGTTTCTGTTGACGAGCCTCGTGGTTGCCGGAATGATCTTCCTGCTTGTGCTTTTGTTGTGGCCAGTCGGTGCCCTAATTCGCCGCCACTATGGCCGACCGCTCGGGTTGGCACCGCAAGAGCGTCGCCTTCGCCTGCTCGTACGGCTGATTTGCGCTCTTGACGCTGTGGTGATCCTCGGTTGGGTCGCGTTACTGGGTGCGGCTGTGGATGATCTTACCCTCTTCAATTCGAGCACGGATCGCTGGTTCTGGCTGCTTGAGTTGGGAAGCTTAATCGGAGCACTCGGGGCCATCATCGTCCTGTTTCAAGTCTGCACGTCCTGGAGTACAAGGCGACGCCGGATTGGGGTCAAGGTCGCCGACACCGCTGTTCTGCTCGCCTGCCTTACATTCGCCTGGTTCGTTTGGATCGGTCACCTGGCAAATTTCAATCTACACTATTGATCGACGTTCGACCCGGTGTGCGCATTTTTTGGATTCTTTCTGACACGTGGCCAGCGGTATTCGGATTTGCGCACCCAACCCTAGTCACCATCGCCTGCCGCAGCACGAGAAGTGGCTTAGCGATCCCTGACGGCGACGATAGCGATTTGAGGGACGCAGAAGTAGATCGCATCATCAACGACCTGAATGCGAAGCGCGGCGGTG
>Ga0187783_10000424_pt1 | contig 31172 bp, 23 predicted proteins | sample 1015_SJ02_MP02_2_FD_132471 | JGI IMG/M metagenome (GOLD analysis project Ga0187783, IMG submission 132471) | Tropical peat soil microbial communities from peatlands in Department of Meta, Colombia - 1015_SJ02_MP02_20_MG | ecosystem: Environmental > Terrestrial > Soil > Wetlands > Peat | place... | reverse complement strand
TTGACAATGGCTCGATGTGCCGTTTACGATTACCCGAGCGCGGTCGTGGCGGAACTGGCAGACGCACCAGCTTGAGGGGCTGGCGGTAGCAATACCGTGGTGGTTCGAATCCACTCGACCGCACTACCCTCTTTCAAAAAGCCCGCTATCTATCAGTTTGTTCGCGGTTTCTTGCTGACTTAAACCCGTCGGAGCCTGCTATTTCTTCGGCGGAGTCTGCGGCTGTGCCGGGGGCGTAGCAGGCTTCTGCGCCGGTTGCAAAGGTACGGGGACGGAGGATTTTGGCTTCGCCGGCGCCGCAGCGGACTGCTGCGTCTGTTCGAGGATTGATCCGGTCGCAAGCGCGCCGGCCGGGGCGCGTTTCACCGAGAGCGTCAGCGACGTCATCATGAACACGATCGCGCACCATGTGGTCGCACGCGAAAGGAACGTCGCTGCCCCCCGCGGGCCAAACGCCGTCTGGCTTCCTGCGCCGCCGAATGCGCCGGCCAAATCCGCCGCGTTTCCGCTCTGCAGCATGATCACAAGGATCAGCACGAGGCAAACCAGAACGTGCAGTGTCACCAGCACATACGGCACGCGCCAACCTACCCACACCAAGCCGACCGCAACGGCCAGCGACAATCCCCATTTTGCCCACGATGGCATGAAACTCTACTCTCCTTTACCGGAACTGCCCGTTCCGTCCTGCTACACGCCCTCGGCCTACCCACTCCATTCCCCGTGCCAAGAGCATATTCCACGCCGAACTCTAGGGGCTGCGAGCGAATCGTCTGCTCTGTAGCAAGGTCTCGGGAATCTCCGGCCAATCGGCCGACGGGCCAGAACGGCGAATCTTTCATCCTTGATAATTCACAATCGCTGCAAAGGACCGCGCATCCAGGCTCGCACCCCCGACTAGCGCGCCGTCTATCTCCTCCTGCGCCATCAATCCCCGGATGTTGTCGGGCTTGACACTGCCGCCGTAGAGGATTGGCACTGCGGAAGCCCGTTCGGGTCCGAACCGCGCCGCAGCCAACTCGCGGATATAGCGGTGAGATTCGGCCGCAATTTCCGGCGTTGCGGTCCTGCCGGTCCCAATCGCCCAGACCGGTTCGTAAGCAATCAGGATACGCGAGAACTGATCGACGGTCAACGCAGCCATGGCACCGTCAAATTGACGCTGGAGGACCGCCTGTGTCCGACCCGCCTCGCGTTCCCCGAGCGTTTCGCCCATGCAGACGATTGGCCTCAGCTCGAGCGCAATCGCCGCCCGAGTCTTGCGGTTCACCGACTCGTCCGTTTCGCAAAAATACTGCCGGCGTTCCGAGTGCCCGATGATCACGCCTTCGCAGCCCAGCTCAACCAGCATTGCCCCGGAAACTTCTCCGGTGAACGCACCCTCCTTCTCCCAATGCATATTCTGCGCCGCCACCGAAATCGCGCTCCCACGTGCAGCCTCAATCGCCGCTTCGATCGATGTGAATGGCGGCGCTACCACAATGCCGCAATGGTGGACGCCCGCCACCAGGGGCTTAAACGCGTCGAAGAACGCTTGCGTCTGGACGCGTGTCTTGTACATCTTCCAGTTCCCCGCAATAACCGGCTTCCGCACGCACACCTCCCAATCAGACTGTCGGAAGTTTATCGACGCTATGCGCGCCAGACAAGGACGCTCGACCGGCCGCTAGGGCATTCGCTTCTCTCCTCTGCCGCTTACGATTTCTACGTCTTCTTTACCTGCTTCCTCTTCGGCGTAGAATGTAGCGGGAGAAAAAGATCATGGCTGACCAACTCGTCGTTCAAGACCGCGGTTTCACTTCCCGCCTGATTGTGGGAACCGGAAAGTATCGCAGCTTTCAGGAAATGGCTCGGGCCCATCAAGCGTCAGGCGCGCAGATTGTCACCGTCGCGGTGCGCCGGGTCAACCTGACCGACCGCTCGAAGGAATCGCTGCTCGACTACATTGACCGCCAGAATTTCTTCATCTTGCCCAACACGGCGGGCTGCTACACGGCCGAGGAGGCCGTCCGTACCGCCCGCCTCGGCAGGGAGGTCGGCCTTTCGGAATGGGTCAAGCTTGAAGTCATCGGCGATGAGAAGACCCTCTTCCCGGACACCGAGCAGCTCATCGCGGCCACAAAAACGCTCGTCAAGGAGGGCTTCATCGTCCTGCCCTACACCAATGACGACCTCATCGTCGCGCGCAAACTGATCGAGGCGGGCGCCGCAGCGGTCATGCCGCTCGGAGCACCCATCGGCTCAGGTATGGGCATCCAAAATCTGGCGAACCTGCGCATTCTGCGAGAGCGCATCACGGAGGTGCCGCTGATCGTCGATGCGGGCGTTGGCACGGCATCGGACGCGACCATGGCCATGGAACTCGGAGCCGACGGCGTCCTAATGAACACGGCCATTGCCGGCGCGCACGACCCGGTCTTGATGGCCGAAGCGATGGGGGCGGCCGTCGAAGCGGGACGCAAGGCCTTTCTCGCCGGGCGCATCGAGAAAAAGCTGTACGCTACGGCCTCAAGCCCTCTCTCCGGCGTGGTCCGTTGACCCGGCATTGCGCGATGCGGACACTCCCTCTCTCGCTGCGCGGGCTCACGCTCGTCCTCCCCGCCCTCTTCGTCTCTCTCGTCGCTTCTTCCCCTTCGCTGCACGATGCGTTCAATTCCCGGCAGGCCTACGCCTACACCGCTCAGGTTGCCGGCTTCGGCGAACGCTGGCCCGGCTCGCCCGGGCACAAGAAAACCGAAGACCTCATCCGCGAAGTCCTCGAGAGAGACGGAGCAAAGGTCGCATTCGACGATTTTACCGCCAGCACACCGCGCGGCCCCGTGCCCGTGCACAACATCATCGGCAAATTCAACCTGAGCACTGACCCCAGGCAGACCATCTTCATCCTGGCCGGCCACTACGACACACTGTTCAAGCCCGGTTTCATCGGCGCAAACGATGGCGCATCAAGCACTGCAATTCTTCTGTCCTTTGCCGACGCCCTTGCTCACCATCCGACGCGCATGCAGATCTGGCTGCTCTGGACCGATCTGGAAGAGGCCATCCAATCCTTTCAGGGCGACGACGGCCTCTACGGCAGCCGTCACCTGGCCTACCAGCTCTCGATGAGCGGCTCGGTTCCCCGCATCCGCGGCCTGCTTCTGCTCGACATGATCGGCTACAAGAATCTGAGCGTCGCGCGCGAGACCGGCTCGGACCGCGCCTTGCAGGACGTCATCGAACAGTCCGCCAGCCAACTCGGCTATAGCCGCTACTTCTTTCATTACCAGACGGGCATCATCGACGATCACATGTCCTTTATCCACGTCGGCATTCCGGCCGTGGATGTCGTCGACGCCGAGTACGGCCGCATGGGCCCCGGCTTCGACTCCATGGGCGAATTTCATCACACCAACGCCGACACGATGGACAAAGTCTCCCAACTCAGCCTCGAGGTTGTTGGCCGCACCATCCTTCTCACCGTCGAACTCGTTGATAAGCAAACCTGATTCGTCGGCCGAACCGAAGCCCAGGCGTCGCACTCCCGAAAACAATCTGGGGGATGTGCTAGGCTAGCGACGGCGAGGAAAGGAACCAGGCGTGGACATTGTGAAGGGCAACATGGGCTGGATCGAGGTGATCGTCGGACCGATGTTTTCGGGCAAAAGCGAGGAGCTGATCCGGCGTTTGCGTCGTGCCGAGATCGGCAGGCAGCGCGTGCAGATCTTCAAACCCGTGATCGATCAGCGCTACGCGAAAAACGGCATCGTGTCGCACTCCGGCCTGGAGATCGCCTCAGAACTGGTCGAAACCGGCGGCGAGATTCTCGACAAAGTAGCGCCGCGTACCGAGGTCATCGGCATTGATGAAGCACAGTTCCTCGGTGACGCCGTGGTCGAGGCATGTACCAAGCTCGCCGACCTCGGCAAACGCGTGATCGTCGCCGGCCTGGACACTGATTTCATGGGCCGTCCGTTCGAGCCCATGCCGCACCTGCTCGCCGTGGCCGAGGAAATCACAAAACTCCTGGCCATCTGCATGCGTTGCGGCAACCCCGCCGTTCATACCCAGCGCCTCGTGGCATCGGATGAGCTGATCGTGGTCGGCGCAACCGGCATGTATGAGGCCCGCTGCCGCCGGTGCTTTGAGCCCTTCCTGGCCCAACAGAAAATCGAACAGGAAAACCGGGAATCTTCGGCGGCCCCCAGCGCCAATGCCGGCACCGCGCCTTAAACCCGAATCCGGTGTCCGGATCTGCGACATGCGCTTCCTGAAAACGAGCATCCCGGTCATCGACCATCTGCCAAGTGATCTGCAACCTTGCGTTTAGCATTGGCACCCGGGATGCTATTCTGGTACTGCACAAGGAGGGAACCAGATGTCCTTCTTTCGCGATCTTAGGGTCGCCTTCCACTCGCTCCTGCGTACTAAGGGACTATCCATCACCGTAATCGCGACGCTGGCGCTCGGTATTGGCGCCAACGCCGCCATTTTTACTCTGGTGCGCGGTGTGCTCCTCAAACCGCTTGTCAACCGCGGCGAGAACCGGCTCATCTACATCCGGCAGAGTGCTCAGGGCCTCGGCCAGGAAAATACAACCTTCTCTGTGCCGGAACTTAAGGATCTTGAAGCCGGCGTGCACTCGGTTGCCGAGTTCGGCGATTTCTCAACGATCGGCTTTACGATGGTCGGTCTCGGTGAACCTCGCGAAGTTCGCGCGGGCGTCGTCGGTGGCACCTATTTCGAGGTCATGGGCCTGCATCCGGTTCTCGGACGCCTTATCGGACCCCAGGACGACGGCCCGAAAGCAGCCGGCGTCGTGGTTCTGACCTATCGCTTCTGGTCGACCACGTTCAGGAAGGATCCTTCCGTGATCGGCAAGACCGTGCGCCTGGGCAGTATTGGCGACCGCTACGGTACCATCATCGGTGTCCTCGAACCCTCCGTCCCTTATCCGGCAGACACCGAAATCATCGCCAACGTGGTCACCAGCCCGCATCATCTCTCCGCCACGATGGTGACCGGCCGGGTCCATCGCATGACAGAACTCTTCGGCCGCCTGGCTCCCGGGGTCAGGCTCGATCAAGCCCGCGCGGAGTTGCGCACCGTTTACGCCTCCATGCAGAGGGACCATCCTGAGGCCTACCCGGATAAAGAACGCTACCGCATTGACGCTAGGATGCTCCGCGACGAGATTACCTCGGGCGCGCGGACGGTTCTTCTGGTCCTCCTAGCCGCCTCGGGCCTGGTGTTCATCATTGCCTGTTCCAACGTGGCTAACCTGATTCTTGCGCGCACGGTGCGCCGCGAAGGCGAACTGGCCGTCCGCGTGGCGCTCGGCGCAAGCGCCGGGGCGCTGCGCCGGATGCTATTGGCCGAAAGCCTTTTGTTGTGCGGCGCTGGCGCGGCGCTCGGTATCTTGAGTGCGCAGCCTCTGGTGACCGTCCTGGCTCAGTACGCCTCCCGTTTCTCGGTGCGTGCCCTCGATTTGACGGTCGATTCCAGCCTGCTTTGGGTCGGAGCAGCGCTGGCCATTGTTGCTGCTGTGATTCTGGCGTTTGTTCCCCGCCTGCCGTCTTCCGACAAGTCGAGCGCCCTGAACATATCGAGCGGAAGCGTCCGCATGACGAGCAGCACAACCCGCCGCCAGCGCACCTTCGCCGTCACCCAAATCGCCGCGTCGTTCGTTTTGCTGGCAGGCGCCAGCATGTTCATTACGACGCTGATCGCACTGCAGACCGCGCAGACCGGCCTTGACACTCGCCACGTCCTGGCCATCGATGTCCCCGCTATGTCCTACGGAAAAACGCATCAGCAAGTCCTCGATTTCTACAAGGAAGCAATGCGGCGCGTGGATGGGTTGCCCGGCGTGAGCGGAACGGCCTTTGGCATGACCGCCCCTTGGCGGGATGCCAACACCTTCGGTCCCGGCCTCCAATTCAGCGGGGACGGTCACGTGCATGGTAAAGATGACCCGCGCGCACAATGGCGCATTATCTCTCCGGGATTTTTTGCCGCTCTTGGCGTTCCCGTCATGGCTGGTCGGGATTTCAACGCACTCGATGACCAAACGAGAGAACCGGTCGTTGTCATTAGTGAAACTCTCGCCGAGCGCATGTTCCCCGGTCAGGATGCTGTCAACCGCCATGTCTATTGGACCGATCCCGTGCTCGAATTCCTCCCCGGAAGCCCACTTGAAAAGGCACGGTTTATGGCACCGCACCGCATCATCGGCGTCGCGGCCGATATCGACGACGAAGACGTTGTTCCGCGCCCGACCCTCACTATCTACGCCACCTTTGCCGACGGTCCCATGTTTGGAGGTCACCTGTTCATCCACACCAGCGCAAATCCTTATTCGCTCGTCACCCCAGTCACACGCATGATTCGCGGCATGTCGGCCGACCAGCCGGTCGAGCACGCCTCGACTCTCGAAGACATCCGCGCCGAGGTACTTACTCCCAACCGATTGAACTCGCTGGTCTTTGGCGTGTTTGCCGCTGTCGCGCTGGCGATTGCCGTGGTTGGCGTCGCGGGCGTGCTGGCATTTTCCGTGAGCGCCCGGACGCGGGAATTTGGCATCCGGCTGGCGCTTGGATCACAACCGGAACTTCTTTTGCGAGGTGTGGTTCGAGAGGGCGCGCTCATGGCTCTAACGGGCGTACTCGCCGGCGCTCTATTCGGTTTCCTCACGGCGCGTTTGGCCGGCAGGTATTTTCTGGATTTGAGGATGCCGAGCGCCCTGCCTGTGATCCTCTCTGCTTTTGTGCTGCTGACCGCAGCCGTTGTCGCGTCCATGCTACCAGCCTTGCGCGCGGCGCGCGTCGACGTCATGCAAGCGCTGCGCTCGGAATGATTGTTTCCTCCGGATTCGCCCGCACGCTAGAGCAAGCGGCACGGGGATCGCCCCGGCCGCCAGGCCGAAGCTGAGCCAATCCGACCCAGAACGGCCAACGCAATAATCCAAGGTGGAAGGGAAGACAAGTCGACCTTCGCCGTTACCGCGAGTTACCAAGCCCGCTGCGCGCGCGTATAGATCTAGAGGAGGGTCCATGAACGCGACGCAGCAACGACCCCACAAGGGTAGAGGAATGGAAGGATGGATTGCGCGCTGGTATACCCGTACGCGCCGCAGGGACATGGAGGATTTCCGGCGGCAGGCCCAGTCAGCCGCCGAACGTCTGCGCAGCGACTGCCAGGTTCTCGAGGTGGCGCCCGGACCGGGATTCTTCTCGATCGAACTTGCCCGGCTGGGAAACTTCAGGATCACGGGGCTCGACATTAGCCGCACGTTCGTCGACATCGCCGCGGCGAACGCGCGAAAGGCAGTCGTAGATGTCGATTTTCGCTTGGGAAACGCTTCCGCGATGCCCTTCACCGATGGCTCGTTCGATTTCGTCTACTGCTCGGCGGCCTTCAAGAATTTCTCCGAACCCATCAAAGCCCTGGACGAAATGTATCGAGTTCTGCGCCCGGGAGGCGAGGCGCTGGTTGTCGATCTTCGCAAGGATGCCCCGCTCGACGAAATCAGCTTCTATATGAGGAAAAGCGGACGCAGCCGAATCGATGCTTGGGCGACGATGTGGGTGTTCCGTCACATGTTGATCAAGCGAGCCTACCGCAAGGGGAATTTTGTTCACATGGCGGAAGCCAGCCGGTTCGGCGGGTGCCAGATCAACCCAAGCCCCATCGGGTTCGAGGTGCGCTTCTGCAAGCCTCCCGCGCCGCTTCCGCCGTTTGCTGATCCCGCGCCTTGCGGGTCTTCCTCCTAGGCGCCGCAGACTGGCCTTTCGCTCGAGCGAGCGCGGCAGCTCGCTCGCCTTGCCAACGCCGACACCGTGCCCGAATTGACTTTTGCCTCCTCCTACCCTAGCATTTTTGCTTCGACAGCTCTCGGCGCGTTCAGGAGTGTAACCCCTTCGGAGAGTGCAAGGTAACCGCGCTGGTGACATTCATTACAACCACTCGTAGCTCGAGTCACGGCCTCAAAAACCAAACCGCGGCACGATGTAAAAGGGAGGGAGAGCGGCTGTCGAAGCGTTCGAAATCGGCCGTGGGTGGCCGGCTAGGACAATGTGCCGGCCGGCTCGCGCCTCGTAGAACAGTCTACCTGTCCCTCGTCTCTGTTTCGACATGGTCGTCGATTCGGCGGAGCCGTCGAACGCGTTGGTCGGGCCACGCTTTAGCACCAATTGTTAGCAAGCAAATTGACGCATCGAGGGAGGAAGCATGGCGGTCAAGGTCGGCATCAACGGATTCGGGAGAATCGGGCGAAACATTTATCGCGCGGTGCTGGGCGATCCAGGAATCGAGATTGTCGCCGTAAACGATATCACCGACGCGAAAACACTCGCGCACCTGCTCAAGTACGACTCGATTCTGGGCAATCTTCCGAACTCGGTCACGCACACAGAGGATACAATTTCCGTCGACGGGAAGGGTTTCAAAGTGTTCAAAGTGAAGAACCCCGGGGAACTCGATTGGGCCTCGGTGGACGCTTCGATCGTCGTCGAGTCGACCGGGCTGTTTACGACCGGAGCCGATGCCCGCAAGCATATTCGCGGGCCAGTGAAGAAGGTGCTGATCTCCGCGCCGGCCACCGATCCCGACGCAACGATCGTCCTCGGTGTCAATGAAAAGACCTACGATCCCGCGAAGCATCACGTGGTTTCGAACGCCTCCTGCACGACGAATTGCCTCGCGCCGGTGGCCAAAGTGATTCAGGACAATTTCGGAATCACCATCGGCACCATGACCACGATTCACTCGTACACGAACGATCAAAAGCTGCTCGATTTGCCGCACAAGGATTTGCGGCGGTCGCGCGCAGCGGCCATTTCGATGATCCCCACCTCGACCGGTGCGGCCAAGGCTCTGCACCTGGTCATACCCGAGCTCAAAGGCAAGCTCGACGGCTACGCCATGCGCGTTCCGACGCCGAACGTCAGCGTAGTGGATTTGACCGTGATTACCGATAAACCGGTCACGACCGAGGCGGTGAACGCGGCACTCCGGCGTGCCGCAGAGGGGCCCATGAAGGGCATCCTCGGGTACACCGAGGAGGAACTGGTGTCGGTCGATTTTCGTGGCGATCCGCGGTCGTCGATTGTCGATGCGGGCTACACGCGCGTGGTCGGATCGAATTGTCTGAAGGTGCTGTCGTGGTACGACAACGAGTGGGGGTATTCGTGCCGGTGTCGCGATTTGATCAAGCTCCTCGCGGCAAAAATGTAGAACACGGGCACGCGGCGACCGGCTCCGCACCGACTCGAAGAGGCGACGGAATTGCCGAGAAGACTCTGATGAACAAATTGTCGATACGGGATCTCGATCTGAGCGGCAAGCGCGTTTTCATTCGGGTTGATTTCAACGTGCCCCTCGACGGCGGCAAAGTATCGGATGATACGCGTATTCGGGCCACGCTGCCGACCTTGCACCTGGCCAGCGAGCGCGGCGCTCGGGTCGTTTTGGCCTCTCATCTTGGGCGGCCGAAGGGCAAGCCCGACCCGAAATACAGTCTGAGGCCGGTCGCGGCACGCCTCGAGGAGTTGCTCGGAAAGCCGGTCGCGTTCGCGGCGGATTGCGTCGGGACGCAAGCTGAGACGAAGAGCAAAGCCCTGCGCGATCAAGACGTGCTGCTGCTCGAAAATGTGCGTTATCACCCCGAGGAAGAAACCAACGATCCGGAATTCTCGCGACACCTTGCCGCGCTCTCCGATGGACTGTTCGTTTGCGACGCCTTCGGCTCTGCGCACCGCGCGCATGCATCGGTTGTGGGCATCACGAGATTCGTGCGCCAGGCGGCTGCCGGCCTGCTCATGGAAAAGGAACTCACCTATCTCGGTAAAGCGCTTTCGAATCCGGACCGGCCGTTCGTCGCGGTACTGGGCGGGGCAAAAGTGTCTGACAAAATCGAAGTCGTGCGAAACCTGATGAAGCTGGCCGACGCCATGCTAATCGGGGGAGCCATGGCCTACACGTTCCTGGAGTCAGAGGGCAAGCCGACGGGCAAATCCCTGGTCGAGCGCGACAAGCTTGAGCTTGCCGCTAGCCTTCTCCGCGATGCGGAATCGCGCAAATTCCGATTCCGGCTGCCCGTGGATCACGTGTTGGCCGAATCGCCGGATTCTACGGTCACCAAAACCGCCTCGGTCGACCAGACGCCGGAAGGCTGGATGGGGCTTGATATCGGCCCTCGGACCATTGAGGAGTTCGAAGGGGAAATCGCTCGGGCGCGCACGATCGTGTGGAATGGGCCGCTTGGAATGTTTGAGAAGCCCGCGTTCGCGAAAGGAACGTTGGCCGTCGCTCGGGCCGTGGCGCGGGCGACGAAGAAAGGCGCAACGTCGATCATCGGCGGCGGGGACTCGGTTGCGGCCGTCGAGCAGGCCGGTGTGGCCTCGGAGATCTCGCATATTTCGACCGGCGGCGGGGCATCGCTCGAGTTTTTGGCCGGGGACAGATTGCCAGGTGTAGAAGCGCTGACCGATCGAGGGACGTAGTCGTCGGCTGGCCTCAGCGGGAACGCAGGTAGAATTCAACGCGCAGGCCGTCGGGATCATCAAGCCAGATAAACTCTTTGTGCCCGTACCGATCGATTTGTATGCCGCTGTGTTGAACCATAGCAGTATCCAGCTGCGATTGGATGGCGTGCAGTTCCTCGATCGTTCGCACCCCGAAGGCGAGGTGATTTAGTCCGACCTTTTCTTTGTCGTACGGCTCCCCCCGGTCCTCGACCGAACGCGTAAAGAACAGGCGAGTGTCGCCGACGGCAAACATAACGCTGTCTTCGGCCCGATCAGGGCATTGACCCAAAACCGCTGCGTAGAAGCGTTCGGTGCGCTCGAGTTTCGCCACGCGAAAGACCAGATGGTCGACGAATTGGGCAGAGATCATCGCTGTACCTTCTCCGGCAAGGGGTCGCCGTTTGGCGTTCGATGAAGGTTACCGCTTCGGCCGGCACCAAACTGTAGCGGCAAGCGACGCCACCCCGGACGGTCGAGAACCGTCCCTCTGTTTGCCCACATCGCCTGGCGCCCTTCCTCGGGGCCGCACGCTAGCGAACGACTGCGGTGCTGGGCGCTTTCACGTGCGAGAGCCATCCGTGGCGGTCGGGCTTGGTCCCGCCGGTGAGCGCAAAGAATTCGTCCTGAAGGCGTTTGGTGATGGGGCCACGCGCCCCGTTGCCGACTTTGATGCGGTCGATCGAGCGAATTGGCGTGATTTCGGCGGCCGTGCCGCAGAAGAAAACTTCGCTGGCGATGTAAAGCAACTCGCGCGGGATCACTTCCTCGGCGAAAGGAATATCGAGATCTTCGCAGATGGCCAGGAGCGAGAGGCGCGTGATCCCGGGCAGGGCCGAATTGGCCAGCGGGGGTGTGAGCACTTTGCCATCGACCACCACGAAGATGTTTTCGCCCGAGCCTTCGCTGACATAGCCGCTTGTGTCGAGTGCGATTCCCTCGACGTAACCGTTCACATTGGCCTCCATGCGAATGAGCTGTGAATTCATGTAATTCGCAGCGGCCTTGGCCATTTGCGGCAGCGTGTTCGGCGCAGGACGGTTCCAGGAGCTCACGCAAACATCGACGCCGCTCCGCAGGGCTTCCTCGCCGAGGTAGTGTCCCCATTCCCAGCACGCAAGGTAGGTCTCAATGACCGCCGATGCGGGATCGACGCCCCCGCCTCCCATGCCTCGAAGGACGATGGGTCGGATGTAGCAGGAGGGAACCTTGTTCACGCGTACGAGCTCGAGGTTGGCTTCGCACAGTTCGTCGAGCGTGAAGCCGACCTCCATGCGATAGATATGCGCGGAATTCAGGAGGCGCTGCATGTGCTCGCGATTGCGGAAAATCGCTGGCCCCTGCGGCGTCGAGTAACAGCGGATACCCTCAAAAACTGCGGAGCCGTAGCTCACGACATGCGACAGGACGTGGATATTCGCCTCATCCCAATCGATAAATTTGCCGTTGTGCCAGATCTTGTCAGTTCGAGCGTAGCTCATAGGGATCGCTCCGCGTTGCCTCGAGTGGCCGTCCAGGGCCAGCTTGCACGCCGATTATAGCGGCCCCGGATAGGCCCCGTCCATTGGACTCGCCGCGGGCGTCGCCGGGCATCACGGGTCCATATTGGCCGCAAAATCGCACTCCCCGCCGTGCCCGGCCGGTTCTCCACCGTGCCAGGGACGTGATCGACAGGCAACCCTCGAAATCAGGAACGTAGTCGAAACGGGCCGTGCCGCTCAGAATTGCGTTCTGCGTCCAAGCAGGTCGGCGCGAGGATTCGAGAGCGCGGTGCGATTCTGGCCAGGATTCACGGCTTCGAGAGGCTTGCGAGAAATTCCAAAACGGCGCGATTGAATCCTTCCGGCTCTTCCATGTTGACGATGTGCCCGGAGCCGTGAATCACGACCTCCTTCGCGCCGGGTATGCGCGCGTAGAGCAGGCCGCAGATCTCCTGGATATCCGCGACATCGCGGCTGCCGACGATGACCAGAGTTGGCGTCTTGATGTCGGACAGGCGATCGATGGCCGGCGGATTGGGCATGGCCTCGAGCACGGGGTTATCGAGATTTTCGTGCGCGTTTTCCAAAGCGAGCTGGTGCAGACGCGGCGCAATCTTGGGGTTCTCCATGGCCGGGGCCATAAAGCCGCTCTGAAGCCACAAATCGGTCACCTTCTGCCAATCGCCGGCTTCAGCAGCGCGGATCGTATCCATTTCGGTCGGATCGGGGCTGAACGGAAAACCGCTGAGGCCCGGGGCCACGGCAACAATGGCGTCGACCCGACCGGCATGCGTCAGGGCGAAATCGATCGCGACTCGGCCACCGAGCGAGAGACCGACAACATAGGCCGTCTGGACATGAAGATAGTCGAGGAGAGAGGCGAGATCGTTTTCGTCAGAATAGACGGTCGTCGCAGCGGGAGATTTTCCGAAGCCCCTCACGTCGTAGCGAATCACACGGTAGGATTTCGAGAAATGCGTGAATTGCTCGTCCCACATGCGGCGGTCCATTTGCCCGCCGTGGATGAGGACAAGAGGGTGTCCCCGGCCCGTGACCTCATAATAGATTCTGCCGCCATTGATTTCGGCGAAGCCCGAATCAACGCTCGCCGACTGGCCCCACGCAGCAGCGCAAAACAGGAACGCAAGGCATAAAGGGAACAACCTGCCGATCAACGCGTCGCACACGATGTCGAAGTCCTGATTTCGAGGGTCTTATCGGAACCTTGACCCCCCTTTCTCGGGGCGCTTCCGCCCCTCTGTTGGATGACGCGGGATCCGGCCCGGGGATAGCAAGAAAAAGCCGACACAAGGCCCTATTCAGGGGAGGAAACGCTGATCGTATCGGGCGGCAAACCCTCCCTGGGGCGTCCCGCGAAGCGACAATCCGGGCACAGCTCAGGCTCGTGTGAGAAAAACCATTCGCAAACCGAAGGCTTTTGCAGATAATCCTAGGTCGATTGGCCAGGCGAACCCTGGGTCGATGGTGTCCAGGACTGCCAGCCGGAAAGCGAGGCGATCATGCTCTGCAGCGGAGACGGCGAGCGGGCTCGGTCGAAGACGAGCTCGGTGCTGATCCTCGTGATTGTTGGGGCGGCGAGCACTGCCCTTGCCCCGGCCTGCCTTGCCAAACCTTCCCCCACCGAGTGCCCGCCCGCGTCGCAAAAGGACGGTGTCGTCGACCAGCTTCACGGCGTTTCGATCGCCGATCCCTATCGATGGCTCGAGGATCAGCAAAGTCCCGAGACGCGCGCCTGGATCGATGCGGAAGATCAATGCACGGCGGCCGTATTGTCGGCGGTGCCCGACCGGGCGGCAATCGCCCGGCGCTTGACCGAACTCATGCGCGTCGACACCCTCGGGCTGCCGCAAGAACGCGGCGGAAGTTATTTCTTTGCCGAACGGCGAGCCAATCAGGAGCTGTTCGTCACCTACAAGCGTCGCGGCTTGAACGGCACGGATGAAGTGCTGATTGATCCTCATCCCCTGAGCGCGGACCATTCAACAAGCGCGCAGCTCGAGGATATCTCGCGCGACGGTGCGCTCGCCGCGTACGCCATTCGCACCGGTGGCCAGGACGAGGTGACCATCCACTTCATGGACACGAACACGCGGGCGCCGCTTCCCGATGAGCTGCCTCACGCGAATTATTTCTCCGTCTCGATTGAGCCATCGAAGCACGGCGTTTACTACGCCGTGCAAACGGCCCGCGGTACGCGCATCTTCCACCACGTGATGGGGACGCCGGCAACTGCGGACCAGGAAGTGTTCGGGAAAGGCTACGGGCGCGAAAAAATCCTCGAAGCGCGCCTGTCAGAAGATGGGCGCACGCTGCTGATCACGGTCGTCTACGGATCAGGGAGCAAGCGTTCGGAGCTTTATTTCAAAGACCTCGCCAAGGGCGGCGCCGTTCAACCGATTGTGAACGACCTCGATTCCCTGTTCTTTGGCCAGGCCGAAGATGGCCAGGTTTACATCTATTCGAATTGGAAGGCGCCCCGCTGGCGTGTTTTTCGGGCGGACTTGAACCGGCCCTCCCGGGAGAATTGGAAGGAAATTATTCCCGAAGGCGATGCGACGATCGAGGGGATGTCCCTGGGCGGCGGCAAGGTCATCCTGCAGTACGTGCGGAATGCGACCTCGGAGCTAAAGGTCTTCGACCGCGGGGGCCGGCCGGAAGCCCCGATTCCCCTGCCCGGACTGGGCGCCGTGTATGGCGTTCGAGCCGAGTGGAATAGCCCCGAGGCTTTCTTTTCTTTCCAATCCTTCAATGTGCCCGCCAGTGTTTACAAGTATGACGTCCTCCGGCACTCGATCGATCGGTGGGCCGCGCCGCACGTACCGATCGACGAGAAGGCCTATGCCGTCGAGCAAGTCTGGTACAGGTCGAAGGATCGGACGCGCGTGCCCATGTTTCTGTTTTACAAAAAACAGATGGCGCGGGACGGCATGCGTCCGACGCTGCTGACCGGGTACGGTGGATTCGATATCGACATTATGCCGGCCTTCGAACCCGAGGCCATCGCCTGGGTCGATCTCGGCGGCGTGTTTGCTGTTCCAAATTTGCGCGGCGGCGGCGAATTCGGGGAAGCCTGGCACCAAGCCGGCATGATGGAGAAGAAGCAGAACGTGTTTGATGATTTCATCGCCGCGGCCGAATGGTTGATTGCGAATCGCTACACGAGTCGAGACAAGCTCGCCATCGAGGGCGCGAGCAACGGAGGGCTGCTGGTCGGCGCGGCCATGACGGAGAGGCCCGACTTGTTCCGCGCCGTGGTGTGCGAATACCCGCTGCTCGACATGCTGCGGTACCAGAAATTCATGGAGGGACCTTTCTGGGTCCCCGAATACGGTTCGGCGGACAATGCGATGCAATTCAAATATATTTATGCCTATTCGCCTTATCAAAACGTGAAGGACGGCACGAGTTACCCTGCCGTCCTGTTTGTCACCGGCGACGGGGATACTCGAGTCGCGCCGTTGCACGCGCGAAAGATGACCGCGAGAATGCAAGCGGCGACTGCGTCGAAGGGGCCCGTCCTGCTGCTGTATGACACAAAGTCCGGACATTCTGGCGGGCGTCCGCTCAACAAGCAAATCGAAGAAGGAACCGACATCGTTAGTTTTCTGTCACTCGAACTGGGGGTCAGGACCCAGTAAGGCGGGCGCCGCATAGCGAGCGGACAGCTCGAATCGAGGCGATGCCCCCTTCTGCGCGGCGGGCCCCCAGGAGAAGGGTCAGGCGACCGAAACCCGACTCGCGCGAGTGAGACTCATGGCGACGAGGACTGTGCGTTCGGCAAACCAGCCGGCAGGGCCGTGTCGATTCTGCCAGATCAGCAGGGGTGAGTTGAACGCCCATATTCTGTTCGAGGATGCCATTTCGATCGCCTTTTTGGATCATCGGCCGCTCTTCCCGGGACATTGCCTGCTCGTCACCAAGCAACATTATGGGACACTGCTCGATCTGCCCGCCGAGATTGTCGGACCGCTATTCTTGAACGCGCAGAAGCTCGCCGCGATTGTAGAGCGGGCCATGAACGCCGAGGGAACCTTTGTGGCTATGAATAACCGAGTCAGCCAAAGCGTGCCCCACTTTCATATTCACATTGTGCCGCGCCGACGCGGGGATGGCTTACGTGGATTCTTCTGGCCGCGTCGGACGATCAGCGATGAAGAGATCAAAACGGTCGAAAAAAAACTGAGCGAGACAATACGAGACTTGTCGCCGAGCGGGCTAAGGCCATAACGCCCGGCTTGCCAGGGTTTCGCGATACTCTCGGCGGAGGACCGGTCGCCATGTGCGGGACCGATAGCCCCCTCGCGCACTCAAAGGATGATCAGGTCGACCGAGCGGAGGTCGGCCGTTGCGAAGCTCTGGACTGATGAAATCCGGGCCTTAGCCCCTCACTGCGGCGCGGATTTGTGGCGAGCCCGTGACCGACGCTTTGAGCTGGGCATCGCTTGAAACGACGTCGAAGAGTTTTCGCGTGAGCTCGTCGTCGACCTCCGAGGCATGGCGAATGTTCACCGGGTAGCGGACTTGCAGTTCAAGCCCGGCCTGCGCGAACTGAAGGGTCGGTTTCGGCTCCGGAGCGGTCACCGGGAAGTCAATCTGTTGGTAAACAGTGCGGTGCTGGCGTTCGAGATCTTCGCGATATTTCGCCCACACCGCGTTGACCGCGGCTAGAATCTTCTCCTGGACCAGCTTGTAGTCACCTGTCGGGGCAAGTGTGACGGCGACTTCGTGCCAGACAAATTCCGTCCCCGGAATCTGTTTATAGAGCGGTGTGGTCGCCTGGAATAGGACGGAATTCGAGAACACGACGATGCGCCCGGTCGGGTAAACGTCGACGCCCGTTCCGGCCAGTTCCATCAAGTACAAGCGGACCAACCCGATATCGACCACGTCCCCGACCACGCCCGAGACGCTGATGCGGTCACCCACGCTGATGCCGTAACGGCCCACGAGAAAGAAGTAAGCCGCGATGGAGAGAAGGACAGCCTGCAGGCTGACCGCAATGCCCGCGGTAATAAAGCCGGCGAATGTGGCGAGCGAACTGAATTCGCTTACAAATCCCAGAATGAGAATGAGTCCGAACAGGAATCCGACCACGAAGCGTCTGACAATCAGAAACTGCCGGCGCCGGCGAGCGTCACGAACGTATCGAAAGGTGAACCGCCGCCAAGTCTCGGAGACGATGAACACGAAGGCCAGCGCGAGGGTAATCGCTGCGGCACGGATCAGCAGAGCAGCCAGAATGCCGCCGAACTCACCCTGCATGGCCGCGCGCCACTGAGTGAGGTCCGCGCGCGCCTGATCAAGTACGACAACCTCTTGGGCCAGCGGCACAGCGGCCTGGGCAAGCTGGTTGAATTGGCCGACGATCTGCTGAAATTGCTTGTGAATGGATTCAATTTGCGTCGCGTTCGGCGCGCTCTGGTTCGCCAACTCGTGACCACTCTGAACGGTGGCGGAAATCGCCTGGCGAAGGGGCATATGAACGGCATCGGCAGCTTCGCGCACGTGCCAAGCCTGGGTCGAAAGCTGATCGAGGGTGTGCATGGCGCGAATCTGCCGGTACAACTCGACGGCCTGTTCGAGCAGGCCCGCATTTGTGTTCGGATTTGCCTGTTTCTGCGGACCAACCGGAACGCTCGCCTGCTTCACCGTACCGAAAACTTCGGGCAGAGAGCTTTTCAGCTGGTTAATGTTCGTAAGCAGATCCGAGGCGCCTTCGCCCGCCCACTCGAACGAGGACAGCTTTTCGACCGACTGCTCGACGGCGCGATCCAGTTCGAGGTCGCCCTGGAGCGCGTCACGCTTTGCGACGAGCGACCCCTGTTTGGCCCCCTGCGATCGGGCAATTTGCCGGGTCAGATCTTCGATTTGGGACTGGGTCTCCGCGATTCTCCCGGCTACTCGTGCCTTCATCTGCGAATAGTTCTGCGGTCCGCCGGCAGCGGCTTGCCCCGCGGTCGCTTTCTTCGTTTGCTCGGAGATCACGACCGCCTCGGCTTCGGCGGATTGGAAGGCAAGCCGCGCGGCTTCGGCGGCAAGGGTCTGCGCATTCGTCCGGTAGATTTCGTCGCTCGGCAGGCCGGTATCGGGCGACTTTGTGGCCAAATCGCGATACCAGCCGATTACGGCATCCAAGTGAGCCAGGATGGGATCCCCGGCGAGAGAAGGCAGCGGAGGCGGCGTCGTTTCCGGCGCGGCCGATTGCCCGACCGCGATGTGGGCGGCTGTGGCTGCCCCGGCGACCGCGAGGAGAGCCAGCCATGAAATGTTGCGCATGGCCTGGCGGGCCCGTTTGTTTCGTTCTTTCATCGTTTGTTTGATGTTGGAAGCCCCGACGCCGAACCGCGTGCTCGTTCTACCCTACAGCAATTGTAGAAAATTTCTACGGCAATTCCCCTGGGCCCCCGGAGGAGGCGGGGCTGGCGGGCAGGAATTCGGGCAAAAGGATTGCGCAGTCGCCGATTGGGCAGGCTTAATCGACGGACAACGATGTGAGTCCTCTGCCTTCGTGCGAGCGGCGCGGGATTTCTGCGCGAACCGGCGCGGTCGACTCACGCCGCACGAGCTCAGGTTCAATGGCGATCTCCGGGACGTACTCCCCGCGCTCCTCGATGCGCTCGAGCAACGTTCGAGCGGCGATCTCGCCCATTTTCGCGAGCGGTTGCCGCACGGTGGTCAGCGTCGGACTGGTGTAGGCGGCGGCCTGAATGTCGTCGAAGCCGACCACCGAGACCTCCTCCGGTATACGCAGGCCCGCATCCTGGATGACGCGCATGGCCGCGATTGCGGAGTTGTCGTTGTAAGCGAACAGGGCCGTAAACCGCCGATTGCGCCGCAGGAGTTCCTTGGCGAACGGATAACTATATTCCGGAGCCCGGGCGGCCAGACCAGTCGGATCATCGAGTTGAACGGTGAGTTCCGGCTGAATGGCCAGTCCCAGTTCACCCGCGACGTCAACGATGCTTTTCCAACGATCCTCGGCATCGGAACTGGCCGCCGGACCCTTCATGAACGCTATGTCCCGATGCCCAAGCTCCATGAGGTGCTGAAGGGCAAGCAGGGCGGCTGTGCGGTGGTCGAGGTTGATGTTCGTGACTCCCTCGAGCGGTTGGTGGCCAGCGACGGCGACGGCCGGCAGAGGGAGCGGCTGCGGAATCGACATATCAATCGTAATGAAACCTTCGACTCCCCTCTCAAGGAGCAGTTGACTGTGGCTCTCGAAAATCCTCCGTTCATGCCGGTGAACCACAATCAGAAAAAAGTAGTTGTGCCGACGGAGATAGTCTTCGATTCCGCTGATCACCGTTGAGCCGTATGGATCGCCAATTTCCGAAGCGATCACGCCGATCGTGTAGGTGCGCTTCACGCGTAAGGCGCGGGCCAGGTAGTTGGGCTTGTAGTTCAGTTCCCGCGCCGCCTCTAGAATGCGGTTCTTGGTATGTTCGGGAACCGACCTCGCGGCCGGAGAGTCATTCAGAACAGCAGAAACAGTTCCCGCCGTTAGACCAACGCTCTTAGCGACTATTTTCAGCGTGACCGGTGCGCTTTTCTGAATACCGTCCTGGGATTTCCGAGGTGTCATGGAGAGCTCTACGCTGTCGCCAGGGTCGAACGGCGCGCCGTTGCCTTTTCGCTAGGCCACAACCCGGGTATTTCAATCGATTGTACCTCCGGAGGCCCGCTTCCCATAACCGGAATCTGCCATGTAGACTGGCGGAGCAGCGGAAGAGAAGGACAGCGGGCTAGCGACACCTCCGAATCGAGGTTGCGAGATTCTCTCGGCTCGATCCTGGTGCCGGGGCGGGGCAGAGGGCTTTTAAAATGCCTATCTCGTCTTGGAACGTCCGGTTCACTGCCAATGCAGCGCAGCAAATCCTTGAAACCCGGCTCAGCGTGCAGCCGGTCGAATTGCGGGTCAACATCCGAGAAGGTAGAAAGTATAGACCGGTCCGCACAAACCTTTTCCAGAGCGGCTAGGGACCGATCCCTTTCCCCTAGGCCCATATAGATTTCGGCGAAGTTATAAGCAGGCACGTAGCGTTGCTTAGACAGCTCTTCGAGCTCATCCAGGGCCTGTCTGGCCGCTGCACACCACGGCGCGGAACAAGTCGGGCCTCTAACGGTGTCGGCTCCGTCAAGCATATTTTTGAGCGCACTGGTCCTTTCCACTCAGAAGGAGTGGTTTGGAATCCTTTTGCGTTGAGACCTTCGATCGACGACCACGGCTCGTTCGCAATCTTGCGGTCGGTTCAGCCCGACCTATACATCTCTTCGATCGTTTGTTGCGACCATGATTACTTCTTCAAACTCCCTCTTTCGAGGGAGCGGGATGCCCATTCATTCGGACGGTGTTCTACTGCACGCTATGTCCGGTAGCGAGCTGTCCCGCGTACGAACCGAACTCCATTGACGGCGAATACTCACAGCCATTCCGCCACATCCAGTACAAGCGAATCGCCAGCCGCCGTCCCATCGCCACCATGGCAATGTTCCGGTGTCGACGTATCGCCAGGCGCACGAAGCGGCGCCTCCACTCCGGGTTGCTACGCGCAGCGGCTTGCGCAGCTTCCACCAGCAAAAAGCGAAGCAGAGAATTCCCTTGTTTGCTGATGTGCCCCAAGCGTTGCTTATCACCGCTGGACTCTTCGCTCGGAATCATCCCCACGTAAGTGCCGATCTGCTTCCCGCAGTGGAAGCGCTCCGGGGTTCCGATGATCAACACATAGGCCAGTGCGGTCAGAAAACCGACCCCCGGATGAGTCATCAGTCGTACCACTTCGGGCCGCTTGTGGGCTTCCTGCTCGGCGGCTTTGCTGAGTTCCTCGATCACCGGGTCGATTTGATCGAGTAGCCCCAACAACTCTTGCCGGCGCCGACTGGTCCAGGGACCTGAGGCCAACTTCTCTAGCTCCGCTCGCCCCCGTTCGCTCCATAGCTTGGTCTTCCTACGCATTCCTTCGTTCATGGCGATGGCTTGCAACTGGTTCATGATCCGCGTATGCATCTGAACGAGCCGATGCCGGTGCCACAGCAGCTGCCGCAGGTCTCGATTTTCCGGACTGGGCACCCAGACTCGAGGAAAGTTGCCTTCCCGCATCAGTCGCAGTAGGAGTTCGGCGTCCTTGCGGTCGGTCTTCTGCTTCTTCACTCGTCGGGTTTTGATTTCCGCGGGGTGACCGATCCACAATTCAAAGCTGAGTTCTGCCAGCAGGCGCTCGAACCAGCGGGAATACCCGGTAGCCTCCATCCCCACTCGCACGCTGCTTCCTTGCTCCTTTAGGCCCCTGTAAAACTTCTCTGCTTCTCCATCGCTGTGGTTCAATCGTCGTTCACCGCATTCACCTGTTTCCTGATCCAGAAAAGCAATTTGCTGAAAGCTCGGGTGATAATCAGCGCCTATAATCAGCATGTTCGGCTCCTTCCTCCCGAGCCTGTGGTCGTCGAGCAACCGCAGTCTACTCGAGTTCAAGGAGCCGACATCGTTATGCAATCACTCGGTCGCGAAAAGGAAATGGTAGGTAACGCCGTTGCTCAGGACCTTCGATGTAGCGGATGCCCGAACACGGCACAGGTGGATGACGCAGGTCTCGCCGGAAGCTGCGATCTAGCTGCGGAGCAGCGGCTTTTTCGTGTATTGCGTCGGTATGGATTCGATTCGGTCGGCAAGCGCGACGTTGGCGTTGCGGTGGCCGACGACGCGGACGTAGCCGATGTATCTGCCACGATCGGCCTGAATGGCTTTGATTTCGGTGCGGTTATCAGGCGCGATCTCCTTGTGCCAGTCGAGCCAGACGCGCCAGCCGTCGGGCATAGTGTCGCAGACATGCACGTCTAAAATTCCTGTCTTCTGCCAATGATCTCGCCACCAGTTTACCGAATGTAGGCACCAAAGATCGTTGGTCCACCAATCGCGGAGATGCGCAGGCGGCGCCCCTTTCATTTCCCGGATCAGGCCGGCGCCCGCGATGCCGATCGCGCCTCCCGGCTTTACGAAGCGCGCGAGATAGTTGAGGTAACAATCGTCCGTGCCGAAATACGGGAAGGAATCGAGGCAGACTATGGCGTCGAAAAACTCCGACGCGAAAGGCAGCGAACGGGCGTCCGCGTGGATGGGGAAGACACCGTCGTCGACATTCGCATCGCGGACGCGTTGCATATTCTCCGTCGCGCTAAACCAAAGATCCGTAGCCCATACTTCAACGTCGAATTCTCGCCGCAGGAAAATCGAAGACACGGCGCGACCGCATCCCAGATCGAGAACTCGCATGCCGGAGCGGAAATCCATGGCTTCGGCGAGCCACTCGCTGAGCCAGAGAGCGTTGGCTGCGCCGCTTACGCTCGAAAGGAGCCATTCGGGGTTGTATTTTGTGGAGCGTGGGAAGCGTTTGGAGATAGATTGCTTGTCGAAACCCATGCGGGTGCTCCTTGAGAATTTGGAAGCCGCAAAGCGTCAATTTGGCTAGCCAAGCCTCGGGATGACGTCGCCAGTTGGGACATCGCTTCCCAGTGGTCTCAGGATTCAAAACGGCGCGGCAATGCTAGCAGGTCACTTCCCATCGAGGCTCGTTATACAGCGTCTCATTGTCACCCGCAAGAAGGCCAGGTCCTGATAAGTCTTAGTGCTGTATCGGAAGCGCGAATGAGCGGAGTGGGGTAGAGAGACGTTGTTTGGGCGCTTTCGATACAGCGACTTGAAGGAAGCCGCCGGTGGTTGCGGCGGACGCGGGCTATGGGGATTGAATGAAGGTAGAGGGTAGTGTGGGGTGCCAGAAAAGGTGCGGGGTGGAGCACAGCAGGCGATTTTGGGAACGAGTTGCGCAGGTACGGTGCCGGAGAGATCGGGGCGAGGGTGCGGGAAGGAGAGATTGGCCCAGCGCGGAGGCGCACAGGTACGGAGCGCGTGGTGACGTGCGAGGGAGTCGAGTTGGAGAGAGTCGTTTCATGCAGCGGCAGGGACCAGCGGCGGAGAACGGGGCTCGGTGGTCTCGTGAGAAGTGAACCACTCGACGATGGCTATTTCCCCACCGCAGGTGGGGCAAAGCCAGAGATCGCTTGCGGCGGGGGCAGTTTCCTGGATGGCTTGGGGTTGTTGTGGTGCTGAACCGATCCGTTGATTGCCGTCGCAGACACGGAAACAGGTGCCCCACTGTTCGGAAAAACCGTTATCGTGGTTGGGTTGGCGGCTAGAGAAAAGTCGGGAAGGGCAGGAGGCGGCGGGGAAGATTGCTGGTTGCTAGCGCCGCCACAGCCTAGCGTGATCAAGCTGACCTGAAGCAGCGCGACCAAGGCCCAGCGCGGCAGATCCGAACAACGCCTAGCACGAACAAAGGATGTTACCAGCGTTTGCACTCCGGTGACTCCGCCTATCTCGCTGAGTGCTGCAGTTACGTTAACGGCGGACCGACAGTTTTCTGTACACCCTGTACAATCAGTGCTCAAAATATCAATTATCAGCTGTGTGAGTTCGACCAATGGCTTAGACCGGAAGGCAATCTCCGGTTACGCCGTCGTCCTTCGTCTAAGCATCCGCAGCAAGTGGCGATAAATACACTCGACTTTCTCTCCTTCGCGCAAATTCGGCCCGGCGACCCGCGCGCTCAGCGTCCTCCTCCAACAATGCCACCTACTAGCAAGTGTTCTCTCCGAGTTTTTTGCTTTTATTCTTGTGAGTCATGCCACTCCCCCTGCACGAGCGCTGCGTTCGCGGCCATCACCCGCCCTTCTCCTCTTCCAAACCACGACCAAACTAACGTCCAACCTCGATGCTCGTTCGCCACAAGCGAGTTGCCGCTGCAATTGTGCTGGAGTTGCAGTTACACCGCAGATATACTCCAAAGGCCAGCGGCATACGTCCATGTGAATAGCGGTGCAGCATGCCTCGATACGTGGTTGTCGCGAAAGCGACTCATTCGTTCCCCTCCGTCCTCCGCATTCCTTCCCGATATCTCATTTCGTTCGCCGTGAGCGTAGGCTGCGCGTTCATTGGGCTCGCACGCGGCTCCGACAGCGCCCCTTTCTGCGGCCGACAGACATCCCTGGCCCAGTCTGGCCAACCGATCCGCTCCGAAGTGGAGCTTCAGACCCTGGCTGTGCAGGTGAAGGACAATCAGGGAAATGACGTGAAGGGACTTACGGCGAGCGATTTCATCGTGCGCGAAAACGGGAATCCAGAGAAGATTGCGTTCTTCGAAGCGGGCAACAGTCCGGTTAGCGTGGCGGTGCTGGTCGATTCATCCAGTTCGATGGTCCGCCAGGGGCGTCTTGGCTCCGCACAGGAAATTGCGGCTCGGTTCATGCGCCTTGCGCGGCCCGGCGATCAAATCTGGGCCATGGATTTCACCGAGTGGACGGGGCCTTTCGAACGGTTGACGGCCAGCCAGCTTTCCAATCCCGGTCCGGCGAACCTACCGGCTGCGGGTGGTCAGGGTTCCGCCGCTTTCGATGCCATCGCCACCGCGATCTGCCACTTGCGCGATTTGAAGGATCCGCGCCAAGCGATCATCGTGATCACGGATGGCGTCGACGAACACAGCCGCATCAGCCTCGATCAGTTGATTGATCTCCTGCGCTCACAGCGCGCGCAGTTGTTCCTGGTTGGATTGCCTAGCCAGCCTGAGTTCGCGTTCGGGAAACACTCTGAAGCAAGAGTGACGCTGGTTACGGGCCACGATATCGATAATCCTGGCGTGGTGTTTGAGCGGCTGGCCAAGGAAGCGGGCGCCGAGACATTCATTCCGGAATCGGAGAACGGCCTTCAGGACGCGCTGAAGGCGGTTTCCACTCTGCTGGAATCGGAATACACGCTCGCCTACTACCCTCCCCCAACCTCCCGCAAACTCCGGAAGATCGAGGTCAAGGTGGACCGGCGGGGGGCGCGTGTGCTGGCCAGTCGGCTTGTCGTAGCGAATCCGGATTCAGTGGACATCGTCCATTTCCTGGAAGGGACATGCGCCGTGTCGCCGACCTTGCATCCCTACCCGTATGAATCTCACTTGACGAACGGCCCGGGTGACCCGGTCTATCGCGACGATTTCTCCGACCGCAGCAGCGGATGGCCGGAACATCCGGATTCGCACTACATTTCTGGGCGATACGAACTCTCGACGCTGGAGCGTACCGGCGCGGACATTACGCAGCCGTCCCGGGCACCGGACAGTGGCATATCGAACGACCTAACGGCGATTCAGGCCATTTATCGGGACAATGTCGTGGCGGCCTATGGGCCGTCGTGGCACGATTTTCGCGTTTCCGCGAGCATGAAAGCGGTATTCGCACGCCCCCTCCGTTCCAACGCTCGTAGGCAATTCTCGCATCCAGTCCATCCAGCCGCAGGCCTTGTCTTTCGCATGAACGAGCAGGGTTATTACGCACTGCTGGTCAGCCCCTCTGCCGAAGACAAGAAGAAGCTTGCCTTCGAGGTTGTGGCCATGACGTTTGAGGGCGATTCCTTTAGAGAATCCGTGATCGTGCCGTGGACCACGGTCGATCAGGCGTCCCCGACCGAAGCGCAACTCGGTGTGCAGGGTATCGCCGATCAGATCACGATTCTTGTGGACGGGCAGCGAGTCGGAGCGGCGCACGATGATAGGTTTGCTGACGGGTATGTGGGATTCACGGTGTCGGCACCTGCCCAGGCCAGTTTCAGCAACTTGCTCGTCGAGCAGAAATGAACCCGTCGGCGGCCATGCCGCGATGATATCATCCCGATGATGAACACGGACGTGCGCCGGCAGAGTCGAGCCGTCGGAAAGCGGCATGGCCGGGGGATGGCTAGAACCCTGTCGTTTCGACTGCTAGGGGCCGGGACATGCCTGTTTTGTCTGGCCACCTTGGCTGCCTTCGCCCAGGCGAAGCCTTCCTCTTCCGATTCCGGACAAGGGACCGCTACTGCGCCGCCAGTCAGCGTCGAATCGAACCTGGTCGTCGTCCCCGTATTCGTTTACGACCCGGCACGAATGGCCGATGCTCCCAAAGAGGAGTTGCCTTGCGCTCGCGCCGACGTAACTGCTTTTTTTAAGCTCACACTCACTCAACCCTACTTGCCCACGGACTGCGATTCGACGGAAGTACACGGCTTGACCATCAAAGACTTCCGTTTATTTCAGGACGGCGCCGAGCAGCAGATCGTGAGGATGGACCCCGGGGCCTGGTGGACCCTGGTGAGGGATAATCTCGGATGGCACATGCAATCCTCGGACACGCCGCGCGGGATCTGGGATTTGAGCGAACTGAGCGCAATTAAACGCGTGCCGGTGCTCAACCGGGATTTTCAAAGGCTTGCCTACGTTCCAAAAAGCCCGAAGGAGGGCTGCCATCGAATTAGGGTCGAAGTCGGCCGCCCGAATCTGCTTGTATTCGCGCGCGACCAATATTGCACTGGGCAAACCCCGTCTGACCCTTTAAGGGAAACCGACCTGGGGAAGGAACTCGAACACAAATTGGATTCGCAGAAGCACGGCAAAATACCGCTCTCCCTGCAGGCAGCGACTTTCTATACGAGCGGAGACAGCTCCCGAGTGGACGTCAGCGTGCAGTTTCCCTGGAAGGATCTTTATCGCAAGTGGGACTCGTCGAATTGGACGCTCTACGCCAGGATTGCGGTGATGGGCATCGTCCGCAGGATGGACGGAACGATTGCGGCGCGTTTCAGCGACCTCCTCTATCCGTCATACTGGCCCACCTTTGACCAGGGCGGAACGAAGTTTATTGCGTGGGAGAAAGGCACTACAAAACTATCGGGCGGAATTCCCCATGAGGTCAACGGAGCCTATTCATCTTTTAGCATGGGCTCGAGCGACAGCAACTATGGAAATGACACACTGGCCCTAACTTTTCCTAAAGCGGCAGGTGAGATTAAGCTGGACTTCAGCTCGATCGAGACAGCTCTCGACAGCTCTGACCCATTTTGGATGCCGACTCGCTACAAAACACAGATGGACCTTCCGCCAGGCGAATACAAGCTCGAGGTGGCTCTCAGTGATGGGTGGAATCTCGGCCTAGCAGAAATGCCGCTGACAGTTGCTCCCTACGACCGGAAAGGGCTGGCGCTGAGCTCGGTGGCGGTGTGTGAGCGATTGCGGGATGCTGGCGTCGCAGCGAAGGAGGCGACGACGGCAAATTTCGCGCCACAATACGTTCCGCTGGTGAGCAAAGGAATCGAGTTCGGCCTTGCCGGCGATGCGAGCTTTGGGAAGGATAGCGCGCTCTTTGCCTATTTCGAAGTGTATGAACCATCGTCGCAAGATCCAGCCACCAGCGTCACGATGCAAATGAGAATTCTCGATTCCGGCACTAATGCGGTGAAAGCAGAATTTGCGCCCGTGAACGTGTCGCCTTACAGAGAATCCGACAACGGCCTAAGTCGGCTTCGCGTCGCGCAAAAGATTCCCCTCCGTGAACTGCCCCACGGTACATATCGGCTCGAGGTGCGTGCCCAGGATTCCCAGGGAGGAACGACCGCCTGGCGCGGAGCCGAGTTCAAGGTCGAATAGATTCTGCCGCCCGGCCTTAGGGTAAAATCCATCCAAACTGACTGACGGAGGTGTCCGGTCATGGAATCCCTCTGGCGAAATCTCCTTTATGCATGGCGAAACCTACGTCGGAGCCGCGGCTTCACCGCCATCGCAGTTGCCAGCCTAGCGCTCGGAATCGGTGCAAACACGGCTATCTTCAGTCTGATCCACGCGATTCTTATCAAAACCTTACCCGTTTCACACCCCGAGCAGCTTGTCTTCGTCGGTTGGGACGTGAAGGAGTGGCCGGGCCCTCTCCTGCAGTCGGGCTTCGGCGGCTCCATGTCGTATGGTGCGTTCCAGGCGCTGCGTTCGCGGACTGACATCGTCGATGGGATGTTCGGGTATGCGCCGTTCGGGTTCAATGCCGAAAATACAAACGTGAAAATCGAGGGGCGCTCGACGCTGCTCGATTGCGCGGTGGTGACCGGCGATTTCTTTTCGACGCTGCGAATTCGTCCGCTGCTCGGTCGAGTAATCGGTTCACAGGATGACGCGCGAAGCAGCCCCCGCGTTGCGGTGCTGAATTTTGATGATTGGCAGCGGCTGTTCTCCGGCGCGACCCAGGTCAGCGGAAAATCCATTACGGTTAACGGCACCGCGGTAACGATTGTCGGGGTCGCGCCCCCCGGCTTCGACGGCCTCGAACAGGGGCACCACACAGACGTGTGGGTATCGCTTGGCGACGGCCGTGGAATCTACCCCTTCGGAAGGGTGCCGGAAAACGGCGAGGCCGGTCCCCTGGACAACCACAATTGGTTCTGGCTGGTTACCGTCGCCCGGCTAAGACCGGGCATCACCCGGGAAAAAGCGAGGGCCGCTCTCAACGTCACCTTCCGGCAATTCCTGCGAGGGAACATCCTGAAAAGCGCCACAGACGCTCAACTGCCTTACATTGAGATCGACCCTGCGGCCCAGGGCAGCCGTCAGCTCGCGCGCAGCCTGGAAAACCCGCTCAGCCTGCTGCAAGGAATCGTCGCCCTGGTGCTGCTGATTGCCTGCGCAAATGTGGCCGGGCTGTTGCTGACGCGTGCAGTTTCGCGGCGGAGCGAGATTGGGATTCGGCTCGCGTTAGGTGCACGGCGGCGGCAGCTTATCGGTCAGTTGCTCGTGGAGGGCGCCTTGATCGCCCTGGGAGGCGCTGTGGCCGGCATTGCATTGGCCGCCTGGGGAGCGCGCGCACTGCTTTTACTTTTCACCTCCGGGCAATCCGTTTCGCTCGATGTTCAACTGAGCCCCGTGGTCCTCGCATTCGCCGCCTTGCTGGCGGTTCTGGCCACTATTTTCTTTGCGCTCGTTCCCGCCTTTCGGGCAACGGGTCTCGATGTGAATTCCGCTCTGAAGGGTTCGGCGCGCGGCACCTCCGGCGAAGGCCGTTCGAGGCTCCGCACCGCGCTGGTGTGCACCCAGGTCGCGCTGTCTCTGCTGCTGCTGACCGATGCAGGGCTGTTTCTCCGCACGCTGCATAACCTGGAATCCGAAAATCTCGGCTTCCATCGCGAGGGGCTTCTTCTTTTCGGGATCAATCCAAGCGAATTGGGTTACAGCGATGCGAAGCTCGTGAACACCTATGGCGATGTGCTGAATCGTCTCGAAGCCATTCCCGGTGTGCGCTCGGCGACAGCGTCTGGCCTGGCCTTGATCTCCGGCTGGATCAATAACGGTCCGGTTTCCTTGGAAAGCCCTCCGGCCGATCCCAGCGCCATTTCAAACATATACACAAACTCTGTCGGGCCGCGTTTCTTTGAAACGATGGGAATTGGTCTCATCCTCGGCCGTCCCGTCGACCGGACCGATATCGACGCGCGGCGGCGCGTCGCTGTCATTAACTCGACCATGGCCCATCAAATTTGGCCCGACGCAAATCCGATCGGACGCCGGTTTAGCTACTCGGGCGAATTCGATCCCGCAGAGGCCTATGAGGTCATCGGCGTCGCGAAGGATGCGAAGTTCGCAAAGGTGAGGGAGAAGTTTCACGCGACTGCCTACGTACCTTATTCACAAACGCCGTGGAAATTGAGTGAGCTGTTCTTTGAGGTTCGCAGCGTCGGCGAGCCCTCCCGACTCGTTCCAGCCGTGCGCGGCGCCGTCGAGTCCGCCGACCCCGATCTGGTCCCCTTTCAAACCAAGACGCAGGCCGCAGAGATTGACGACTCTTTGGCGACGCCACGGCTATTCGCCCACCTTTCCAGTGTTTTCGGATTGCTCGCCATTGTGCTCGCCGGCATCGGACTTTTTGGTCTGCTCTCTTATCTCGTCACCCAACGCACTCACGAGATTGGCATCCGCCTTGCCTTGGGCGCCCAGCGCACAGACATTCTCAGAGTGATCTTACGCAGTACGGGATGGGTCCTCGTAATAGGCGCACTCGTGGGAACCGTGGCAGCGCTCGCGCTCTCCAGAGTTCTCCGCGCATATTGGTACGGAATTCAACCGGGCGATCCCTGGGCGCTCGCGGCCGCGGTAGTCTGCCTCTTCGCTGTAGCGTTCATCGCCTGCTGGATTCCCGCGAGGCGGGCGACGCGAGTCGATCCGTTAGTGGCGCTCCGCCACGAGTAACGCTCAGTCCTTAGGGGATATTCTCGGTGCAGCACGGTGATCTGCGCGAGAAGGGACCGCAAGAGCGCGGGGGAGAGGATCATCTGAGACGCGGAAGCTCAAAGATACGGTAGAGCGGAAAGAGCAGCAGGAGCATGGCAATCGCCACCAGACCCACCCGCACGGCATGGATCTGGAAACGCTGGCTGACCGCCGTCAGCAGCAGCACCGTGGCCAGAATCACTGTCAAGCGCACGTAGGCATCGGAGCTTTGTCGTGCCTTCGTGCCCTGTTCGAAAACCTCCGCCGCCTCTCGATTTAGCCTGGCCGCCTCCGCCGCCTTGGGGCTCTGAAACTCGGCCATAAACTGAGGGGCCGCAGGAGCGGCGGGGTTGTTCACCGGGTCGGTCTTCTTCCAGTCCTCGAACGTTGGGCGGAACTCAGGAAGCAGACGCCTCTCAAAAAGTTCGGCAAGCTTCTTTTGCCCTTGGGCCTCGGCCTTCAGCCACTCGACCACCGTCGAGGCGTCGTACAAACGCTCCTGGTTGGCGGTCGTCGCAACTCCCTCGGCTTCAATCCGCAGTCTGTTGGCTTCTCCATAGCGCTCGAACTGAAGCCCAGCCCACAAAGCCGCCTGGTAGCCACTCCACGCGGTGGCGATGGCGACGACCGCAAGGACAAGAGCCTCGGCGACCTCCAGTATCACGTGGGCCTGAGGTTTTGAGAGGACGCCGTGCTCGCCGAGGTGATGGGCTATTTCGACGTTGGAGCCCCCAGTTTCAGACATCCAGGATTTCTCCAGTGGGCACGGTTGCCGAGGGGTCAAGGGGCGCTCGAATCCTAATTACAATCCTCGCTCGGTCACACTGGGAAAACTGACAGGGGCAGCCTTTTCCCGCAACGCTCACGCGCGCGCCATACAGAAGACGCGCTCGGGGTTGTGCGACCGACACGACTCGCCTGCCCGGAGCGGTAGTTCCCCGAGGGCTTTACCCTTCCGCTCGGCGTCCGTTGACTTACCGCAGGTCGCAACCTAACATGGGCCACATTGTGGCGGCCTCCGACGCCTTCATCGGCCAGAGCGTCTCCCACTATTTGATTGTCGAAAAGCTCGGTCG
>Ga0187783_10000423_pt1 | contig 31214 bp, 37 predicted proteins | sample 1015_SJ02_MP02_2_FD_132471 | JGI IMG/M metagenome (GOLD analysis project Ga0187783, IMG submission 132471) | Tropical peat soil microbial communities from peatlands in Department of Meta, Colombia - 1015_SJ02_MP02_20_MG | ecosystem: Environmental > Terrestrial > Soil > Wetlands > Peat | place... | reverse complement strand
GGACCGGCGACGACCGGGCCGGGAAGAACGCGCATGCCGGGACCGCCCGAATAAGACGAGGGCGTCAGCGACTGCTGGCCCGCGCCGGAAGCTTGGGAATAGCCGGAGCAGCCGGCGGCAAATGCGAGGGCCGCGACTGCTATCGGCAGGCGGCGCGAGATGGCTTTGTCCATGTGAACCTCCGCAGTAGTAAAGGGGGAGTTACTGTGTATCTACGGGTTCGTTCGAAGGCGGCTCGTGCAGAAACCGCGAGGCGGGATACTTTGCCTGGATGGGCGTGAACGGTCTTGGGGACTGCGTAAAATCGAAGCTGTCGACGAGACTATTTGCGCGCGTGTCGGTGTAGCCTTCGGACGCTGGGCCAATTGGTGGCAGGTTAAACACCTGCTCTACGAACTTCATGATGCTGCCGTATTCGTACCGCGTATGCGCGACGAAACCGGTGTTCGACGGCCCTCGTTTTGCATACGGAGAGATGATCAGACACGGGACGCGAATGCCGAGTCCGCGGTAGTCGGCCTGCTTGGGTGGCGCGTTATCGTACCAGCCTCCCCAATCGTCCCATAGCACGATGATTGCGGTGGAGGACCAATACTTGCTTTCGCCGATCGCGTTGACCACCGACGTAACCCACGAAGGGCCAAGATCGCTATGGTCGGCCGGGTGATCCGAATCGGGCTTACTCGGCGTCACCCACGTCATCGACGCCAGCTTGCCGTTTTCGGGATCGGTTAGGATCCGCGTTTGCGGACTGATGATGTTTCTCAGCCAATCTTGGCCGTACCGCACGTACTTGATCGCTTCGAAGGCCGACCACATGCCGGCACCGATATGCTTGGTGGCGTAGTATTTCCACGTAACGCCTTTCCCGTCGAGCACTTGCGCCATGGTATTGAACTGCGTGAAGCACGGAAACGGGCCCTGAAAGCGATGCACGACTCGGTCCGGCGTGAGATACGAGCTCGTCGTGCCCGGCGGTGAATCGCAGTCATCGTATAAGCCGTTGGGGAAGTCGACTTCCGCTTCGTCAGGCAGCTCGATGTCGTCGGTTCCGGCGACCAGCGTCAGGTGCGCGGTAAAGCTCCCTCCAAACTCGGTCGGAAACATTGCATCGGCTAATACGTATTGCTGCGCCATCGTCCAATACGGCGCGAGCTGCGTGTGATCGACGTAGGCGTACGCTTCGTCCTTGCTGTGAGTGCCGTACGCGTAGAAGCCGTCCATCTTCCCATTGTCCCAGTCCTGCATCGACGAATCCCAATCGTGCGGCAGGTCGGGACCGTCAAAGGTGATTTGATGGAGAGGCACTTTGACGTCGCCGGGAGGGCATCCGGAAACCGCGGACCTGTGCGCGCTGGGTTGCGCTGAGCATCCAAAGGTCGGGGCGTCGGCGCCTGGATATCCGGCGAAGAAGTTCTCGAAGCTGCGATTCTCTTGAATGATGAGCACGACGTGCGAAAGGTATTTGCTTACCGGATTTCCGAGCGACGGCGCGCTCGCCGGCAAGCCGGCCGAAGCGGTGCCGCTGCCGGGCGACCCGCATCCGCTTGCCGCGACCAAACCCGAAACGAGAAGCAGCCTCCTGAGCATCTGGAATCCTCTGAAAAGCCTCTTACTACATGAAGCAGCCGATGCCTAGCCGAACCTATCCGAGCGGTGAAGCTTTCAAAGTTTACCCAGTCCGCCGGAGTCTTGTACGCGGCCGCGACGCTGCTGACCGGCTGTGGCGGAGGACAGCCCGTAACGAGCGACAGTGGATTGCCTCAGACTGCCGCAGCCGCACGGAACCCGGGCCATAATTGGATGCGCGACGGCGCGCCGCAATGGGATCTGCTGTACGTCAGCAACGCGAGCGTCGTCAACGTCTACCGCTACTGGCAATACACCCTGGTCGGTGTGCTGACCAAATTCAGCAAGCCGATGGGCGAATGCGTCGATCGAGCCGGCGACGTTTACATTGCCGACGCGGGCAAGCAGGTCGTCTTCGAATACCGCCACGGTGGAAAAAACGCCATCGGCGTTATCGACGACTATCCCTTTACTCCGTTCGCGTGCGCGGTGGATCTCAACAGCGGGGACCTGGCCGTCGCCAACGCGGGCGGCGGTTCGCGCGGCAGCGGGAACCTCGCTATCTATCGCCATGCCAGAGGAAAGCCCGCGTACTTTACCGATCGGGTTCTATACCGCTTCGAGGACGTCGCGTACGACGATAGCGGAGATTTATTGACCTCAAACGGCTGCTACTATCTCAGCAGCTGCTACGCGGCGTCGTTTGCGTACCTTCCCCACAACGGCGCCGCGCTCGTCACCATCAAGATGCCGGGCCCTAGCTCCAGCGGCGATTACGAAGACGTTCAAAGCATCAACTACGACGGAAAATACTGGGTCGTCAACGCCTTCGGCCTCTACCGTTTTTCGATCAAAAACGATCAGGCGCAGTTGGTGGGGGAGATCGGACTCAGTCCTCCTCCCAGGGGCCCGGTTTGGTTCTACCGCAAAACGCCCAAAGCGGCCGCGACTGAGGTCGTCGGTAGTTCGGAGCAAAACGTCGTCGATTTTTGGAACTACCCCGCCGGCGGACAGCCGATCGCGGACATTACAAAAGGATTGAACCAGCCGTTCGGGGTCGCGATTACCCTCAGAGAGTAGTTCGGCAGTCGCCTTCCTTCACCGCAGACCAGGTGAAGACAAAAGCGCGAGCTAAGCTATTTATTCTTGATGCGCCGCTTGCTTTCGAGTGCCGTTGCCGCAGTCGGCTTGGCCGCCTGCACTGCAAGCTATTACGTGCCCAACGTTATTCGGCTGGATCCCAACGGAACGGCGAGCAGTCCCGCAGACGAGTCGATCAAAGCGTCGTTCGAGCTTACCGCGGTTGAAGACGGATATACCGGCGAGTTCACCGCGCAGACGATCGTCGGAAAGTGCTGGGTCGTGCAGGCGCCGATTACCACCAGTGGCGCCTGGGTCGTCGTTCCTCAGGGCACGACTTGCTCGACCGACTTGGATACCGAGCAAATCCAAGTCAAAGACACCAACGGCCATTCGGCCGTTACGTTCATCCACTCGATTTAGCGAGATTTATGTCTTCGGGCTCGCCACGAAACCGTCGACGTTGCCTGCGGAGTCCACGTACCATCCGCAGATCTGATCGTCGTCGTTGATATCGGTGATCACGGTCGTGCCGACGGCATCGGGCTCGTCCACCGATTGCCAAACTTGTTTTGCGCCGCCCGCTTTCGGATCGGTCAAAACGAATCCGTGGATACCGCCGCTGACGTCTTCATAATCGCCGACGATCTGATCTTGCCAGTTGATCCCCATAGCTTGCGTAAGCTTCGACTTCGGATACGCGAATTGATAATACGTGCCATCCTGCAGGAAGAAGCCTTCGGTTTTTCCGTTCGTCGTCGTTTCCGTACCGGAAATGTCGCCCTCGCCGTTGATGCCGACCGCTTCTGCGCCTTCCTCATCGGGAGGTTTGATGCCCGTGAACTGCTGCGTCACCGCATTGAGCGCGAACGCGTGGCTCACGCCGCTGCTATCTAAATAGTAGCCGACCCCGAGCTCGGAATCGTTCATTCCAAGCAGCTCGGTGACCTTATCCTTTCCGCTTCCCTCGCCGTAGAACTTGATAAGGGTCCAAATGCCTTTAATCCGGAGGAAGCCCCAGATGCCGGGCAGATCCGGTGGATTTGTTACGAAGCCGACTTCAATATAGTTGCTCGTCAGCGCGGTGGCCGTCGTACTCTCCGCGCCCGGGTAGTCGATGTTGATAAACTGCGTGTACGGTGGCTCCGACGTGTAACTTTCGGGCGTGCCGCTGCCGGAACCGCCGCCGAACCAACCATCAATCTTTCCGAGCTGGTTAATTCCCATCACCCGGTTTACGTTCGAGTTGGGATCGTCGACTGTTTGGAAGCTGAATGGGATGGGCGTGGGGGACGCGCTCCCGCTCAGGGGGGTTGTCCTCTGGGGCGTCGCTTCGGCGGCCCCGGGCAACGCAGGCGACGACGTCAACCCGCTGCAGGCCGAAACCGCCAACACGAGCCCCGCCAGCGCGGCCGATGCGTACAGGGGGATGGTCATCGAGGTAAAGGTGCGCTTCACGGATAGTCCCCTCGACCTACTTAGCAAATCTAGGGTCAGCGAAAACGCTGATCCTGCAAACCCTATCGTCGCGCTTCCTTAAAAAACTTGCAATAAATCGACCCCGGAAAAAACGCTTTTCTAACGCCGCGTAGACGGGCCGTTAACGCGTTAACGGCCCGTACTTTTGACTGGTCGACGGCTGCTATACGGCGCCGGCCGTCCGCCGGGGAACTTCCCGCCCCTCGTCGAGGTCGAGGAGATCGGGCCAGGTCGTCACGTCGGTCCGGTCGGGTGCGATCTCGCTGCGCAAGTTCAAGAACGCGTCGCGCGACGGCCCCTCGGGCTCGTGCGCGAGCCATTCGCGATTCCAACGCTCGATCTCATCGGGCGACTTGGCGCCGACGTAGGTCTGTGTAAATGCGGCAATATCCGCATCGTTTTTTGCGTTTCGAATCGTCTCGAGCAGCCGCTCGTGATCGATCCCGAGAAACCCGAACACGCCTTGGTCCATCACACAGTTGTAGTGATACTCGCCGATGTTGCCGGAGGCTTTCGCCTTACCTTTATCGATCGTGCGGCCGAGCTGAACGACGCCCTGCCACTTCTCCCGCACGCTGCGCGGATGGTTTTTGGTCAGATCCATTTGTGAAACTCCTAGGGGTTGAGGTGCGGCCCACAACAACCTTCGGCAGCGCTAGGTTTCGTGCGGCTTGGGAATATACGCAACCTCATCAGGGCGAACTCGGTGGTCAATCAACTCGCCGTCCGGCTTTTTATACCGAACGACGATCGACCGCGTGTCGACCTCGATCACCTGACCCTCGATCCCCAGATTTGCGATCGACACGCGATCCCCGTATTTAAGCTTCGACATTTTTACTCCTTAGCGTTCGTCGAGCCGATTCATGCTCGACAAGTGGGAGCGGCGTTCGCCGTGAAGAACCCGCCCGCAGTGAAGCGAGGGCTCCTTGCGCGATTGACGGCCTTCGACCTGACGCTGATTACAGTTGGCGGAATCGTGGGGTCGGGGATATTTCGAACGCCGGCCGTCGTGGCGCAGCGCGCGCACCTTCCCTCGATCGTTCTGGGCTGCTGGCTTGCCGGTGGTTTCATCGCGTTGATCGGCGCATTCGTTTTTGCCGAGCTGGGCGCGCGGCGGCCGCTGGGCGGCGGGTTGTACGGCTACGTCAGCGACGCCTATCACCCGATCGCCGGATTTCTCTTCGGATGGACGCTGCTGCTGGTGTCAGGAACCGGCGCCAACGCCGCGGCGGCCGTTCTCTTCGCAGGCTACCTCGCGCCTTTGACCGGCATATCGTTCGATCCGCGCATCGTTGCGGTTGTAACGCTGGCCGCGCTTGCGGGCATCAACGCTTTAGGCGTCCGGCAGGGCGGCAACTGGCAGAATCTGATAGTGCTGCTGAAAATCGGCGCGATCGGTTTTCTCATCGTTGCGTGCCTGACCGCGCATCCGCATGCAATCGCGCAGGTCGCTCCGCCAAATTTCGCACGTCCGGCCACGCTGCTGGGCGCGATCGGAGTTGCGATGCTGCCGGTCCTGTTTACCTATTCGGGCTTTCAGACGCCCAGCTACGTTACGGCCGAAACCGTGCGCGCGGAGCGAACGATTCCGAGAGCTTTGATCGTCGGCATCGGGATCGTGATCGCGACCTACGTTCTCGCGAACGCCGGATACCTTCGCATGCTCGGCGCCTCGGGATTGGCCGCCTCGGCGGTGCCTGCCGCCGATGCCCTGCGCGCGGCGTTGGGCACCGTTGGAAGCCGCTTCATCGCCTTCGCAATCGCGCTCTCGACGCTGGGATACCTCAGTACGTGCATGCTCGCGTTCCCGCGCGTCTACTATCAGATGGCTACCGACGGGCTGTTCTTCAAACAGGTCGCGTGGATCAGCCCGTCCACCCGCGCACCAGTGGTCGCAATCCTGTTGCAGGCACTGATAACCTCGATCATTGCAGTCAGCGGCACCTACGAGCAGATCGTCAACTGGGTCGTCGCCCCGCAGTGGCTCTTCACATTCCTGGCCGCCGGCGCCGTGTTCGTCTTGCGTCGCCGCGATGCGGGGCGTCCGCGACCGGCCATGTTGGTTCCCGGCCATCCGGTAACGACGGGATTCTTTATCGCCGTCTTGCTGGCGATCTTCGCTGCCGAGTTCCTGATCTATCCGCGCGACACGCTCTACGGAATCTGCGTCGAGCTCGCCGGCGTGGCTGCGTACTACGCGTGGCGGCGATTCGGCGCCTCAACTCCGAAAGTGGAAGAGCGCTACCGCGAGCGCGAACAACCCTAAACAGCCGATCAGGCCGCCGATCAGCTCGCCCAACGAAAACCGGGTGAGCTCCGGATAACGTGACTTCATAATCTTGGCCGCTTGGCGCCGCTGAAGCGTTGCAGCCAGTAGCGCCAACAAGCCCATTGCGATCAGCGCCACCGAAAAGGCGCGAGCGTCAACCCTCGTCGTGAGCGTGTATCCCGCTCCGGTCGGCATGGCGAAAAAGCTATAGATAGCAAACCCAAAGGTGATCAACGACGTCGCGGTCCGCACCCAAGCCTGAAGAGTGCGTTCTTCAGCGAGCCACGTCCGCTCGAAGGCGAGCTTGGTGGCGTCGTCGAGCTCCTTACGAGTCTCGTTCACCGGCGTAAACGCACCGCATTCCGCGTCGTTCGGCCGGCAAACCGGCTAACCCTGGACTATTGCGCCAAGGGATGACCCGGCGGAAGCAGCGACTTCAGCGCATCGAGCAGCGGGTTGCGATCCAACGCTCTCACCGCGTTGTCAATGGCGCGCCGTTGTGCGGGCGTCAAAGCCATCATCACCTGCACGTCCCACTGCAACGCTTTCAGACCTTCGGCCGCGCGCTGTTTCTCGAGATCTTGCACTAAACAAACATTCTCCTTCGCGAGAATTTTGGGTATCAGATACCCTATTAGCGCTGATTTTACGCCTATTGGCGCCAAAAGACAAAGATGACGCGCACGCGGCGCGCGCGACCGAAGGGAGCGCGAGCGCCTCCCCCCAAACCTTAGCCCATGAAAATGCAGCAATTCGCCGTCATTACACTGGCGGTTGCGACGGCGCTTCTGTCGTTGCCGCAGGTCTGCCGCGCATCGGATTCGAGCGCGGCGACAGCCATCGTTCATGCCGCGGGCGCGGCCTTTAACCGCGGCGACCTCAAAGCGTTTGCCGCCCTCTGCGACTCGCCCGCCTATATCATCGACGACTTTGCGCCACACCAATGGGACGGACCCGATGCGTGTGCGAATTGGGCAAACGCGCTCGCCGCCAACATGAAGCAGAGTAAGATCACGAACGCAGTGGTCGTCTTCGGTACGCCGTGGCACGCAGTCGTCACCGGCAGCGTCGCCTACGTCGTTGTGCCCGCGACGCTGACCTATAGCCAGAAAGGCAAACCGGTGAAGGAATCGGGCTCGGTCTGGACGGTGGTGCTGCGAAAAACCCCGAACGGCTGGCGGATCACCTCTTGGACCTGGGCGCAACACTAGCTCCGAAAACCGTGACACCAATACGCCTCGACCAGATCGAAGCGGCGCGGTCGAGAATTGCCGGAACCGCAATACGAACGCCGCTGATTAAACTCGAGATCGGCGCGAACCAGACCGAGATCTTCCTCAAGCTCGAAAACCTGCAGCCGATCAACTCATTCAAGCTGCGCGGAGCTGCCAACGCGATCGCGATGCTGCCCCCGCAGCGGCGCGCTCAAGGCGTGTGGACGGTGAGCGCGGGCAATGCAGGCCAAGGTCTTGCATACGCAGGCCGTCGGGCCGGCGTAACCTGCATAGTGGTAGCGCCCGAAACCGCGCCCGAAACCAAGATCGAGAGAATGCGATCTCTCGGCGCACACGTGATAAAGGTGCCCTTCGACGCGTGGTGGGAGGCGATGGAGCGCCGCGCCTATCCGGGCGTTGAGGGCACGTTCGTTCATCCGTTCGACAACGACGATTTCATCGCCGGCAATGCAACGATCGGATTGGAGATCGTCGAGGATCTTCCGCAGGTTGAGACGGTGATCGCGCCCATAGGCGGAGGCGGACTGGTGACGGGCGTCGCGTCGGGCGTGCGGGCTCGCAAGCCTACGGTTCGTGTGTTCGGCGCCGAACCGGAGACCGCGGCACCGGTCGCGTTATCCTTTGCAACCGGCAAAGCATCGGCGTTCCCGCAATGGCAGGCCACGTTCGTCGACGGCGCAGGAGGCAAGAGCTGCTTTCCCGCGATGTGGGAGCGCATGCGACCGATCGTCGATGGATCTATCGTGGTCTCGCTCGAGGAAATCAAACGTGCAATGCGCCTTCTCGCCGAAAAGTCGCGCGTCATCGCCGAAGGCGCCGGCGCACTCGCAGTCGCCGCGGCGCTTAGCGGCAAAGCCGGGACCGGGCCGATCGTTGCCGTGGTGTCGGGAGGCAATGTGGAGCTCTCGACATTTTGCAACCTAATCGGCGCTGGAGCGAACGTGAAGCCCTAAGCTAAGAGGGAGCAGGCGCTTGCCTACCGAACGGCTTTGCATGAAGAGTCTCAAAATGGCCGCTATGGCCATGGCAGTTCTTACTGCCATTGCTTTCGTGCCCGGCAAGGCAACCGCATCGGATTCGAGCGACGTAATGGCGGCGATCAATAATGCCGTCGCATCCTTCAATAAGGGCGATGGTAAGGCGTGGGCGGCACTCTGCACGTCGCCGGCATCCATCGTTTCCAACATCGCGCCGTTTCAATATTACGGCTCGACGGCGTGCGCCGATTGGTGGAGCGCCCACGCCGCTTCGAGTAAGAAGAACGGTTTTTCGGACGAAACGGTGACCCTCGGGACGGCTTGGCATGTCGTCGTGAGCGGCGATCGTGCTTACGCCGCGCTTCCCGCCAATTACGCGTACAAACAAAAGGGCAAGGCGATGAAGACGTCGGGCCTCCTCACGATCGCCTTGCGCAAAACTGCCGGCGGTTGGTTGATGACCGGCTGGTCGTGGGCAGCGCGCTAGCCTAACACGCGCGGGGAGGCCCCGCAAACGGTGTGCGGGGCCTTCTCCTTGCTACTATTTGACTTCGACGTAGATCGCTTCGAAGTCGCGAGCCGTATTATTCTCCGAGTTGTGCTCCCACGGCTCTTCGAAATTTAAATAATCGCCTTTCTTTGCCTGAACCCGCTCGACTCTTCCGTCCGGAAACGTGAACGTAAAGTCACCATCGGTCAGGAAAATTCCGACGCCCCGCTCGTGCTGGTGCATGGCCGATTTTTCTCGGCCGCCGTAGCGAATCCGAACGATGCGAACCGTATCATTCTCCGCCTCGACCGTGTAGTGCTTTGGATCGATCGTCACAGCATCGCGTTCGAGCTTCGTCGTTGTTGCCATGTCGCAAAGTCCTTTCTGCACGGGCTCATACCAGTGCGCTTTCAGAAGGGTGCGGTGGTTTCAACCGAGCGGCCTACACCGCCTGCGCGACCATCCAGGCGGCTCCGGTAATCAGCCAGGTGAGGGCGAGTTCCGACCAATTCAGATGTGACTCCGGGTGGGCGACCAGCAGCGGGACCCAAACCAGCACCCCAAACAGTCCCGTCATCGTGGCCATTAGGCGCATCGCAAGCCGCGCGTGACTATTGATGAGCATGGCAGCCGCTGCGAGGGCAAACGCGATCGTCGTCAGCATCGCCCAGAACATCTGATTCGGCAGAATCCACATCGGGACCAGACCGGCCGTATCGTGAAGATCGAGCGCTTGCGCCAGCGTAAACGAGATCGCGCAGAAGCCGAGCCCGATCCGCGCCGTCGCGCCGATCGCCGCCGAGCGTGCGCCGCTCGCCGCCGTAGCCGCGTACGCGCCAAGCGCTCCGCATAGTAGACAGAACTGCTCGAAGAAGCCGTCGTATTCGTCGAACACCTTGGGCGCGGCGATGATGCCGCGAATACTGGCCAGCGAGAAAAGCAGATAGACGACGCCGAGAACGATCGCGGCAAAGCGCGCCGTTCCTGGAAAGATCAGCAAGATTCCAGCGGCGATCAAGACGGCCATGAGGCAATCGCCGAGGATCGCCCCAAAAGGCAGGCGCAAGATCCCACTCAGCTCTTGCCAGGTCTGAGCATCGTGCCACATCGACGCGATGACGCCGAACAGCACAGCGGACCCGCCAAAGACGATCCGTCCATACGGCACCGCTTTCACGTAAAAAGTAGCGCGCGCAAGCAGGGGCTTGTGACTCCTTCCGATGACCGCTTCCGGCGAAGGAAACGCAGCTTGACGGACCCGCCGCCCTTTATGCTTACTCGAGTCCCCATGAGGCCCAACCTTCCGTCGGCCGAGACCTTTAGGTTAACCTCGACCTCGTCGAGCTCGAAATCGCCGAACCGTTTCCGAAAGCTGGAAGCAAATATATCCGCAAGCGTACTCGTGGCCGCGTCCATGTTCGACCGCAGCAGGCCAAAACTCCCTTCGGTGACCGCGTCGCCGAGTTGCGGTGCGATTGCCTTCACGACTCTGCCTTCAGGCGGAGCAGCAGCGCGATCGCCTCGATTTCGGTTATTTCGTCAAGCTGGTCGGTGCGACCATAGGTCAGACTCCGAATCATTGTCGCAATCTGATTCGGCTGCATTCTGCGCTGGTCGAGCGCGAGCGATAGGTCGCGACGCTGCTCGTCGGACAGCGGTTCGGCGACGGTTATCATGCGACGAAGGAGCCGGTCGAACAAGTGCCGGCGCATTGCTTCGATCTCGTTTTGGTAGGCGTGCAGAAGTTCGATGCGCCCTTCTTCGATCGAGCGAACGTGCTTCTCGGCGAAGCGTATCGCCGACCGTAGTTGGGCATCATTCAGTTGTGAGTAGTCCATGGGAGCCAGGCCCATGCTCGCCGTTTTTTGCCTTACTTCCTACAAGCAATAGTACAAATGTACCTATAAAAGTCAATAATAAACTATTGACTTCTTATGCTATCCTAATAGTGGTGGCAAACGCATCTTTCAGCAAGCGCTTCAAAGCGCTTGTCCAAGGGCTGAACGACACCGAACTGGGCTACATTCTCGGCGTTTCCGCCGATGCGGCTCGCAAGATGCGCAACGGCGACATCAAGAGTCTCAAGCTTCAAGCCGCGCTGCGCTTGGCGCGAGAGCTAAAGGTCTCTCCGTGGTATCTGGCCGGGGAGGCCGAGCCGGCCGTGCCGCTAGCTACGAATCCGGAGGCCAGGAAGCTTCGGCATCGGGCTCGGAAGGATCGCCGGGCGCTCGAGCAGGCGCAACTGGAGACTGCCGAGAGCGCGCTGCTCCTCCACGACGAGGTGGCCGAGCTGCGCGCCCGGGTTCGTCGACTCGAAGCCGATCTCGAAGAATTGCGATCGCACGCAGAAGCTTCGTCCGCGCGCTAGCTAGTCGGTCTTCTCCCTTTTGCATCGCTCGCCCGCACTGTGATAGATGTATCTCACCGAGCTTTCCTGGCGAGCCAAGCGTTCTTCGTCTATTGCCACGCTGGACTCGGTAGCGCCACGTAGAAGCTAGGTCCAGCGCTGGGCGTTCGCGGAGCGAGGGGCAATGCGTATGAAAATTTCCATCATCGTACTTCTCGGTCTGACAGCCGGCTGCGCCCTTCCCCTGAGCCTGTCGAAGGGTCAGGGCGACATACAGCCGCCGATCGGCGTGCCGGACGTAGCGGTCCAGTCGCCGATTAATCTGCTCGATCCGGCGACGTGCAAATCAGATCACGGCGTCAGGGTGGTGCCGTGCGATGTCGATCTTACCGAAAATCAGCCCAACGTGAAGGTGACGACAAAAGGCCCGAAGGGCGGAACCTTCACGCTTAATGATACGCAATGCACTTCAAAAGACATCGCCGAGATCGACGGAGGTAATGACCACTACGTCGTGTCTGCCGGATCAATACCGGGAATTTGCACCGCAACGTTCACCGATAAGGAACATTCGGGGAAGATCATCGGCATAGCTAAGTTGAAAATCGCCTTTTACAAGCGCGAACATTGTCCGCCGACGTGTTGAACGACGGCGGCATCGTCGGCGTATCAGATCACGGCGGCTGGGCGGTGCTCGTGACGGTAGCGCGCGACGGCGCGCTCCTCGATCGCCGCCGCGTGGAACTCGTGGATGACGACCTGCCCGCAATCCCCCATCACCACGAAGGCCAAACGCTTCCGTTAGACGATGCAGTGGCTTTGGTCGAGCGCGTGCGCATTTCGGCGGAGCGACATGCGGTGCTTGCGCTGGACGCCGTTGCAACGGTGGTGCCGCACATCGCCGGCATCGCCCTTCGCAACCGCCCGCCGCTTCCGCCTACGACTGCCGAACGATTAAAAGATTACCGCGCGCGAAACGTTGCCGATTGGGTGATGTACCGTGAGGCACTGGCCGCCGCTGCCGATGCGCGGGGCTGGTCCGTTCACTGGTACGATGCGAAGAAAGTCTTGGACGCAGTCAGCCTCCCATTACGCAGCGCCGTTGGACCACCATGGAGCAACGATCACAGGCTCGCAATGGCGGCGGCAATAGTCGCAGCTCGGGAATTCGTGCGATGAATCGCACCGCTACTTATCGGGCGGCCAGGTCCCCTGCGAGGGCTTTTCGCGCACGATCGTAACCGCGTGAAGGACGCCGGCCGCATCATATGCTCCCCGAGCACTGAAAGCTTCGCCGACGAACAAAAGTGCACTCCGCTCCCGGCGCATCGCTTCGGAGTCATCAACGACAACGAGTTTTCCGGTCCGCGCGCGTAACGTGAACTGCGAGCCGTGGATGGCGACAAGCGTGCCGGTGATCTGGTGCGGGGCACCGATGTTAGCCGGGGGAGCTTCCATCACTGGTGCGGCCGCCACGGCCTTCGCCTTGGAGCCCAGAAGACCGAAAATGTCGAGCACACGGTAGCTCGCAACGTACACTTTGCCGTTTGCCACGACCGGAACGATATCTGCGTCTCCACCGGTCGACTCCCAATTGCCCGCCGGCGCTTGAAAGAGCGTTTGCAGGGTCGAGCTGCTGTTTGGAGGTTCTGCCTCAAACGCAAACAGCGTGATGGGTCCGGGAACATACTGCGGTCGCGCGATCGCCCAGATGATCGCGCCGGGACTCGAGCCGTTCGACGATACCGCCGTGAAGAAACCGGGATCTTGGCCGCCGGGCAAGTTAGGCGAAACTCCGTCGAGCGTCAACTTTACCGGACGCGACGTTGGGACTTTCCAAACGGTCATGGTGTTGCCGCCGCTGGCAACGATGCGCGGCGTCGAGTCGGTTGCGGCATCGAAATACGACTCTGCGCACCAGCATCCGCCGATGTTCTCGCGATCGAGGACCGCATTCTCGCCGCTATGATAGCCGCCCATTTTGTTGCGATCGAGCAAGTATAGCGTGCCTTGTTTACCGGCCGCGGTCGCGAGCGCCGGTGCCGACGCACCGGCCTTGGGCAAAAGCAGTACGCCGCCCGACCCGAAGTCGCCATCTTCCTGATCCAGCTTGCCCACGTCCGAGGGCGTAAAGAAGGTAAGAAGCTGCGTTAAATCGGGGCTGACCTTCGCGACGGTTTCGGAGATGTTCGTAACGCTGTTATACGAATTTCCGGAATAGTCCGAATTGCCGGTCACGAAGTATACGTTCCCCTGCGTGTCTGCCGCGATCCCCGATCCGGCCATCCAAATCGATGACAAGAAAAAGTCATCCTGCGAAGAGGCGAGCGTGTCGTTGAGGCGGTTCGCCGCAAGCGGGGTGAGCGATCCGGCCTGCCAGCCCAACAGCCAGCCGCGCGATAACGATCCGGCGAAATCGCAGAAGCTGCCGAAGCCTGCATAAATGTTGCCATTGGCTTCGAGCAGGCCGGGCCGTTGCCGCTGGTACGTGGCATTAAACGTATACTGTGTGCCGTTGGTTAACTCGTGCGATGCAGTGACCGGTACCTGCGGTACGACATCCTTCAGATCGGAAAGATTGAGTTCGTGGATAAAATAGGCGGGTGTGGTGTTGGCTTGCAACGTGTAGGCGATCACGTACATGACGTTCGCCTGCCTATCGATCACCGGCGTTCCGTTGATGCCGACGTTTGGTCCGTTGTTGTTGCAGCCCAAAGGCATAGGGACGGGATTGCCCAAGCTCCGCTGGAACAGCAGCGTTCCACTCGATGCGTCGATCGCATAGACCGTGTTGCTCTCGGTCGTCACGTACACCACGTCGTGTTTGCCGGGATCTACGCCCGTGGTCGTCGTTTCGTTGGGAATGATGAGGGGTTGTGCATCGACCTGATCGTCGAGCGTTACCGTTTGCAGCAAACCGAACGATCCGCTATTGACGTTCGAATACGTCAGCAACGACTCTTCGTCGTCCCAGCCGGTTCGCAGAGTGTCGTAGTGATAGGTTGTAACCGCGATTTTGCTCGGGCCGGCCCGGCTGACGGTTATGGCCTGTGGCCGCCCCGTATCTCGGACGGTCCAGAGAGGCTGGGCGGCCGCCGGATAACGATAAGACGTCACGCCTGCGGCGGAACGAGAGGAGCGCTGAACGGGTACGATAATTTGCGTGCCGTCAATCCAGAACTGTAGGGGGATTCCAGTTACGCTCAGTGCGATCCGGTCGACTACGGCAGCTTGTGGCACGCCCACGTTAAGCCGGGCGAGCGTCGTGGGGCTCGACGTGCTCGAAGAAATTTCGGCGGCGAGGTACTTACCGTCCCACTGAATCGCCCCGATACGCGACGGGCGTGCGCCGCTCCACACGATTTCTCTTAGGCGCGTTGCGTCCTTTGGAAGCTCGACGATGTTCGCGACGCCCTTCGCACCGCCGGCAATGGTCGCAATGAATAGATTTCCTTGGTTGTCATAGCTCAACGAACGGTAGACGTTCCCGCCGGCTGCGTATATCCTCGGGTTTCCCCGCGCATTCGCGTAGATCGCGACGCCGTAGTTGCGAGCGGTACCGCCAGACACGGCGAGGTTTCCAGTCGTGGCGTCGACCGCGCAGAATTGCGTAACGCCCCCCAACGGGTTGTCTAGTCTGGCGATCGGTCGCGTACCGCCGTGGGCGTACTCGAGAACTCCATTTCCTTGCGGAACGTAAACGTTGCCGCTGGTGTCAGAGCATAGAGCGCTAGCCTTGAGGTTGAGCAGCCGGTTTTCGAGCTTTCCCTCGGGATACGAGTAAACCTCAACGCTGCCGCCCTGAGAGTCAGAGACGTAGAGAAGGTCCTGCGTGCCGAGGACCCCGCTCGCGCCGCCGGGCTGAGCGGGGGTTGCGCCCGTCGGGCCCGCGCCGTTTCCGCCGCAGGCGCTCAGCGCCAGTGCGCTGGCAACGAGTAAGAAGCATCGAGCCGACTGCAAAAGCTTCATTCATGCGTTCCTTTCTGAACGGACCTTCAGCTCTGAACGGGTACTCAGGGTACTTTATTTCAAACGTGTTTCCGCAGCCTGCTCCCCCAGTCTCATGAGCGCTCCAGAATTCGTATGGTGGAAAGAATCGTGTTCCAGTTGCGGGTCGTCACCCGGGTTCCTAGAGCCGCATCTATCCGGCCCAAATATCCGATCGTCCTCATGTGGCGGCGGTAGATCCCGAAGACAAATCGCTTGTGCCGGCTGACAATTTTCACGTACCATTCGTCGTTCGACGGTATGCCGATCGGCATGCGCGGCAGTGAGCGACCCGGTGGTCCGACCAAAACGCTCACGAACGGAACGAGCTCGAGTTGAGGCGTTTGCCCCTCAAACGGATTTTCGTCGCGCAGCTGCATCAGCTCGCGACCCTCGCAGATCGCGACGTCAGTCTCGAACGGCAACCGGCGCATTAGCTCCGCTCGGAATTCCGCCCGCGAACCTGGATTGCGAGCGACGAGAAGGCCCGTCGCGCCGACGTTGACGACGTCGTAAGCGGCGAGCTCTTTGGCGAGTTGGCTCGGCCGGAATCGCCGGTGTCCGCCGACGTTGACCCCTCGCAAGAAAGCTACTAACGCCATCGACCGTGCTGTTTAGGGCGTTAGCGAGAACACCGTTCCGTTATTGTCCGCGCCGCCATACGCGGTCGTGCCGTAGAGCGTACCGCCGACGTCGATGAGGCTCGCGACGGGATTACTGCCGTCCCCATCAGCGCCGAAGTCGTGGAGCACGGTGACGGCTCCGGACATCGTCATTGAGAAAGCAGTACCGCCGCCATTCGAACCTCCTAACGACGTCGCGCCGTAAAGCGCGTCGTTTTTGTAGAGCAACCCTGCCCGCGGCTGCGTCCCATCCCCGTTGCCGAAAATGTGGTGCACTTTCTCCTTGCCGGATGTCGTGATCGTGAAAACCGTTCCGGCGGCCGAACTCGAGCCCACGCCATACAAGGTCGTGCCGTAAAGCGTACCCTTTACGTTGACGAGGGGAGCTGCCGGATACCGGCCGTCCTTTTTACTGTCGAAGTCGTGAAGCATGATTTCCTGCCCCGATCTCGTGACCGAGAAGACCGTTCCGCTGTTGGTCCCGCCGCCGAATTCGGTAGTGCCATAGAACGTGCCGTTGACGCTGATGAGGCACGCCGCCGGATATGCGCCGTCGTTGTTCCCTCCTTTAAAACTGTAGAGAACGCTCTCTTGACCGGATGTTGTGATCGTAAAGACCGTGCCGGCACCGTTCGCGCCGCCAGACTCGGTTACGCCGTAGAGCGTTCCGTTGACGTTGAGAAGGCTAGCCCGCGGGTACGCACCGTCTCCCGACCCCCCGAAACTGTGGAGCAGGGTCTCCTTGCCGCCGGCGTGATGGAAAAAACCGTGCCTTCGAGATTGGTGCCGCCATAGGCGGTCGTGCCGTAGAGCGCGCCGTGAACCTTGACGAGTCCTGCAGCCGGGGCCGCGCCGTCTGATGTGCCGGCCTTGAAGGCGTACAGCATGGTTTCGGCGCCGGATGGCGTGATGGTGAAGACTGTGCCGCAGCCACCACCGTGGTGATAATGCCGGCATTTTTGCTCGCCTCCCTCGTCGGTCGTGCCGTAAAGCACGCCGCCCAGGTTGACGAGTCGGCCGAACACGTAACTGCCGTCGGTCGTACCGCCCGCGAAGCTGTAGAGCAACTTGTATGCGGTTGGTTTCGCCGAGCGCGCGCCGATCGCGGTCGATGGTGCGGCAATCGAAGGGCTAAGCACCGTGCCGCTCGCGCCTCCGCACGCTGTGAGCGTTGCCGCTGCGATGCTTAGCGTGCAACCGCTAAGAGCTAAGGTTCTCATTTGCAATGCTCCCAAACGCCGGACGAAATCGCCTCTAAGTCTTCGTCACGCTCAGGCGCCGCCCCGGCCTAGCGAGCGTCGTTACCGATCGTTGCGGCGCGGCGCGTCGGCGAGCAATGGAACCGACGCCCGACGCCGAACCTCGCTGGCCCGCTAGTTCGGCGACAGCCGGCACTAGTATTAGGAGGTATTTAACATGGCTGACAGAGTTAACGACATTGTATTGGTCCACGGAGGCTTTGTAGACGGATCGGGTTGGGCCGGCGTCTATAGCATCCTCGAGAAGGACGGATTCAACGTGAGCGTGGTGCAGAATCCAACGATATCTCTGGAGGGCGACGTCGCGGCAACAAAGCTGGTCATCGATCAGCAGCCGGGCGACGTCATTCTGGTCGGTCACTCCTACGGCGGTGCGGTTATTACTGAAGCGGGCACGCATAACAAGGTCGCCGGTCTGGTTTACATCACCGCCTTTGCACCGGACGCTGGTGAGTCGGTAAATAAGCTTATTGCGAATCCTCCCCCGGGCGCGCCGGTGCCGCCGATACTACCGCCGGTTGACGGCTACCTCTTCTTAGACAAGCAGCAGTTTGCAGCTTCGTTTGCAGCCGACGTTGACCCCGCTACCGCAAAGTTCATGGCGAATTCGCAGGTTCCGTGGGGATTGAACGCGCTCGCCGGTACGATTACGGCTCCGGGATGGAAGAGCAAGCTGAGTTGGTATCTGCTCGTTACCGATGACAAGATGATTCCTCTACACGCGCAGCGCTTTATGTGCGAGCGCGCCGGTGCAACGTCGACGGAGGTTCCAGGCAGTCACGCCATCTATGTTTCGAATCCCAGCGCGGTCGCTGCGCTAATAAAAACGGCTGCGACCTCCCCAAGGCTCGCGTCGGTCTAGCCGGCGCAGCCATAGACAGCATGTGATTACACGCGGGCGCTTCCTGGGCGCGATGTCAGCCATGGCCGTGGGACCGGCCTTGGTCATCGCTGCCGAGGAAGTGCCGAGTTTGCTCGATCACGTCATCTTGGGTTGCAGTGACCTCGATTCAGGCATCGCGTTTGTCGAGCGTTATACCGGCGTCCGCGCTGCGTTCGGCGGCGTGCATCCGGGCGGAGGAACGCGTAATGCTCTTTTGGCGCTAGGCGGCAGACGTTATTTGGAAATCCTGGCGCCCGATCCTAACCAAACGAATCTTCGATCGAGTGCGGTCCGCGACGTCGCGGGTCTCAAAGCGCTAAGGAACCCGCGGCTTTTGGGTTGGGCAATTCATCCCGGGAACATCGAAGCGTTTACGGTCGAGCTTCGTCAGCGCGGGATCGCAGTTGAAGGGCCCGTTTCCGGTTCGCGCAGGCGTCCCGACGGTACCCTCTTGACCTGGAAGACCGCACATCTCGTTGACGACGCGCACGGCATGCTACCGTTCTTCATCGACTGGGATGGGTCGCCTCATCCGTCCGTAAGCGCGCCAAAAGGCTGTAACCTGGAGTGGTTCGTGATAAATTCGCCAAATCCGGAAACGTTACGCAAGACAATCCAACACGTTGGAATTGACGTTTCGGTAAACCGTGCAGCCACGCTCGAGTTGAGCACCGCGATCGTCGGCCCTGGGGGCCGGCTGGAAGCGACCTCGTAAGGATTCTCAGCTTCAGACTTTCTTTATCAACCCGACGTAGACTCTGCGACATCGTCCTCTCCGAGCTACAAGGAGAACCGCCCATGCGTTTTACGCAGCGTATTATCACTGTCGCCGCTACCGCGGCTGTCGTTGTCTCAGCCGGTCCCGCCATGGCGCGCGGATACAATGGCAACGTCATGAATGCGTTTGCGCCGGCGTCGCAGAGTTACAGCGGTGCATGGCCGGTAACCATATCGCATTCCCAATTCAGCAACGGCACGGGCTGCCTGACGCTGACGGGCAGCGGCAGCAGCGGCTCGGCTTCGCTCGTCTTTGGCGGTCAGAAGTATCCTTACGGCTCATTTCTCGTCATCAACGACATCCTCGTCGCGACGATCCAGGAACCACTCTACGGTCAAAATGGCTCCTTGATGTTCGCCGCTCACGCTAGAGGCGGCCGCATCGGCCACGGCCTCTTCGAGAACGTCGAGGGCGGGTCAAACTTCGACACCGGCAACTTGGCGTTCGGCGCGAAGAACGGCTGCTGAAGCGCGGGGCTTCCGCACCAGAGGTTTTTTAGCGAGGCTCCTCAAGTCCCCAAATCCATGCGGTACCTGTTTGAGGCTTAGCCATGAAACCAATCACCTTCCCAACGCCGCCAGCCGGCTTCGACCCATTGATCGCGCCCCACGAACAATTGCAGCGATATGGCTTGCCGCGCCGTCCGGACGCGCAGGCGGAGCCCGTCCTTCGAGATCTTTGGGACAAAGCATTCTCGCAGCATCCGACGTTCGTAAAACCCGTGTTGGAGGAAACCACGGCGTGGCGTTCCCGGCCTCGTATCGCTCGTATCAGCGACCAACTCGGAGGCTCCGGCAGCGGAGATGGATCTCTTGCAGGCTGCTGGACCGGCGCGCTGGTGGACTTCGGGCTGCCGGCACCGGACCCGGCATTTTTCGTTTACGCCGATTGGGTTGTACCAACGATTCAAGTAAAACCCGCCGAGCCGGGCTCTCAGACGATCGGCTTTTGGATCGGGCTCGGAGGATGGAATAACACTACCGCAGGCGGCAGCCTATTGCAGGCCGGGATTTGCGCCACCCTTTCCGGGAGCAGCGTCAACTATTTCGCGGTCACCGAGTGGGCTCCGGCGGCGTGGAAGGTTGCGAATTTCGCGGTCGCGCCCGGCGACGCCATAAGCATGCTCGTCTGCGCTCCGGAGAGCGACCATGGCTTTGTTCTCATGCTAAATCAGCGCACGCAACACGTAATGAGCTTTGGCGTGTCTCCTCCAACCGGGTTGCAGGTTGACGGCTCGACCGTCGAGTGGATCGTTGAGGCGATCGATACCGAAATGCCGAACTTCGGCAGCGTTGCGTTTACTCAGTGCAATGCCGGCAACAGCGCCGGCGCCATCACCCTTTCCTCGCCCGACGCGTTTGCGTACGACGGCTCTCCGGGGGACCTGCTCGCGGAGGCGACGATCCTCGCCGCGCAAAACGAAGTACGGGTCTCCTGGATCCAAGCAATTTAAACACGCCGGTCACAATCTCGGTGCTCTAGACGTTAGCCGTGGCATCCACCCTCGGCAGCATCGCATCTTCATCGCACCTTCTTGGTGGAGAGGAGCATCCGTCAAATGAGAATCTCGATCACGGCCGTTTATGCGCCAGTCGCACTCGCGGCCGCCGCCGTATTGTCCGGCTGTGGCGGCGGCGCTTCGTCACCGGGCTTCGCCCCTTCAGCCTCGGCGCAGCAGAGCATTACACAATCCCATTCAAACGTAGGGTCAGAATGGGGCGGTGCGGGCTACTATCCCATCACGCTCGACTCGCTCGGCGGAAGCGTCAGCTTCGCCATCAACGTCAATAATAGCGGTCAGTCCAGCGGCTCGTCGCTTCTAACCGGAAACCAAATCGTGCATGCGCAGGCCTGGATCTATCCCCCGCGCACGATTGATCTCGGCACGTTGGGCGGCCCAAACAGCGAGATCATCCAGTATAATCACGGCCGCGCGGGTCGGTTCGTGGGCTGGTCGGAAACCTCGGCAACCGACCCCTACGACGAAAACTACTGCGGTTTCGGCACGTCACACATTTGCCTTGGGTTTAACTGGCAGCACGGGAAGATGACGTCGCTTCCGACGCTCGGCGGAAATAATGACCAGGCGAACGACCTCAACGAGCGTGGTCAGATCGCCGGCGATTCGGAGACCACGACCGAAGACCCGACCTGCAACCCGCCGCAGGTCTTTGATTACCTCGGCGTCATTTGGCAGCCGAACGGCACGATCACATCTCTGCCGCCATACCCCGGCGATACTGTTTCGTACGCCTACACCATCACCCAGTCCGGGCAGTTGGCCGTCGGATATTCAGGCTCGTGCGCCGCTCCGGCAACTCACGCGGTGCTCTGGCAAAATGCCTCATCGCCGATCGATCTCGGCAGCCTCGGAGGCAGCGTCAACCTGGCACTGGACATTAATAACCGCGGACAGGTCACCGGCAACTCAAACCTTTCCGGAAATACGGCGACTCATTCTTTTCTCTGGCAAAATGGCACGATTAGCGACCTTGGCACGTTGCCCGGCGACGTCGATAGCTTTACCGGCGGGATCAACGATGAGGGCCAGGTTGTCGGCGAATCATGCGACGCGAGCGGAGACTGCCGAGGATACCTCTGGCAGAATGGGACGATGTACGATCTCAATACGCTCGTTCCCCCGAGCGATAACCTAGATATACCGTTTGGCAGCAACATCAACGACCGCGGGGAAATCACCGGAGCAACCGTCAACGCGCAGGGCGTAGAGCAAGCGCTCCTGCTGATCCCTCGTGGAATACCCAACCGTTCGCTCAACGGCGCGCCCGCGTTCAAGGTGGTCACGCTGCCCGAAAGCGCGCGGATGCACCTTCGGAATCCCCGAGTCCGGCTCTGGGACCTTCGCAGCAAATTTGCGACTCTGCGATAGAGCAGCAGCGATTATGGCGGCTCCCAGATCTCTATCGCGTTCCCCTCCGGATCGTATACGCGGGCGAAGTGTCCGGTTTCGGGCGCGTTCCACTCCGGGTTCGTGGTGACTTCGATGCCGGAAGCGCGAAGTGTTTGCAACAGCGCGTCGAGATCGTCGACGCGCAGGTTGATCATCCACTGTTTGTTGGCAGCGAAGTAATCGGTGTCGGCTGGGAATGGCATAAAGACGGTTGGCCCCGAGCTCTGGTTCCAGACCCCATGTGGTTCGAGACCAATGCCGAAATGAGTTTTATACCAGACGGACAGAGCCTCGGGGTCTTCGGCGCGGAAAAATAGGCCGCCGATGCCGGTGATTGGCATGATCTTATGCCTATGCTATCTCTTTTAAGGCCCTCATTCAAGACGGCGTAACGGGGCAGGATGGGGCACTTTGCTTGAGCCAATGCTTCATCGGTGAAGCGCCTCATCGTGTTCGATCTCGACGGCACCCTCGCGAAGAGCAAGTCTGCGCTCGACGACGAGATGGCATCGCTGTTTGGCCGGCTGCTCGACGTCGTGAAGGTCGCCGTCATTTCCGGCGGCGACTATCCGCAGTTCCAAGAACAGGTGCTCGGCCGTCTTCCAGCCAGTAGCTTCCTTAACAATTTGTCGATCCTGCCGACATCGGGTACAAAATTTTTTGAGTACAGCGGCGACTGGCACAAGCTCTACTCTGAAGATCTCAGCGATGCCGAGAAGCAAAAGATCGAAGATGCCCTCGAGAAGGCAGTCGCGCAAACCGGCTTACAACCGGAGCAGACCTGGGGAGAGCGCATCGAAGACCGCGGAACGCAAATAACGTACTCCGCGCTCGGTCAGCAAGCGCCGCTCGAGGAGAAGGCAAAGTGGGATCCCGACTTCGCAAAGCGCAAGCGGATCAAGGCAATTCTCGACGGAATGCTGCCCGAGTTCTCCGTGCGCCTCGGAGGAACGACGTCGATCGACGTAACCCGCCCCGGCATAGACAAGGGCTACGGGATTCGCAAGCTCCGCGACGTTCTCAACATCCCTATAAGCAAGATGCTTTTTGTCGGCGACGCTCTCTTTCCCGGAGGCAACGACTACCCGGCGGCTCAAGCCGGGGCCGAGTCGATCCAAGTACGCGACCCAGAGGAAACGAAACGCGTCGTGGAGGCCATGATCGCGTGTCTGCCTTAGGGCGCGTCACTCCACGATGATCGGCACAAAGGCGCCGGATGCGATGCCGTGCCGCCCGGTCGCGATCACCTCGACGGTATAGGTCCTCCCACGGAAGATGCGCGGGATCGCCGGCACGGCGTAATCACGTTCGAAGACTTCGTACGCTCGATTCGGATAATCGGGATCGTCGGGCGGCAGGCGCAGAGCGCCGCCGGTGGGAGGAACGCCGATCTCCCACAAGAGGAAACGGAAGTAGACGCCGCTCGCGTCGAGCGTGGTGAGCACCCGCACGTGCATTACCGTGCGCTGATGAACGGCGCCCGGCCTAATCTCGACGCGGAGGATGTGCGGTGCCGGGCTGGTGCCGCCATTGCCGTAGTGCGCTGCCAGCAGTACGATCTGCTCGTCGGCCGGCGTCAGCCGCATGCGCGCCACCGCGCTGCGATCGAGACGCGACCAGAAATTCGGTGGCGTTGGCAGCGGCGTAGGCGTCGGCACGTGCCACTGCGTCACGCGCCCGGCGCGCAGGGTTATGGTTTCACGTCTTTGCGTCTCGTTTTGGCGCTTGAGGTACGCGAGTGGCGGCGCCAACGCGGCATGAATCGCCAGCGAGCACAGGAGCGCGAATGTGAGGCGTATGGAGGCGCGTTGCATGAGCGGTCGCGTAAGTCTGGATAGTTGGGGCAGGCGATTGCTGGGACCTCGCTTCGGATCGGCCTAGACTGAGGGTGGCGATGTGGCGGCTCGTCAGACGTCGAGTCCAGTGCGGATCGAACATCATATGTGGTCGGGCTATAAAAAGGCGGACGGTGACGGCGAAGTGGTGATCAGTTGGAAATGAACGCAGTCCTTAGCTTGAATGCGCTAGGTGGCTCGCGTTATTCCGCGATGCTAACCGCGTCGCCGCCCATGCGCAACCCAGCGGGAATTCGAAGGATCGGGTCGTCGCCCGTTTTCGGATAGTTCCACACGTCGGCAACACCCTTGCTGGACTTCTTGCACTCTCCGTTTGGCCCCGTGACGCGCGTGGCACGCGTGGTGCTTGCCGCGGTGACGTTTTGCGCCCCGAAGAAGAACGGGTTTACTATCCCTGGCTGACCGGAGCGACGTCGATCAGCTGTGCCCCCTGAAGCGCGAACGGCTCGGCAGATAGCACAATTCGCTTCCGGCGAATGATATTCCGGCGAGGCGAGTGTCAGCAGCCGCGAGCGCTAAGCTAAGTCGCGGGACCGCCGCCCGACGCTGGGGAATGAGACTTTGTTCCGTCGCCATTCACGGAATCGGGAGCAGCAATATGCAAGGTCAGCAACTCCGCCGCTACACGCTAACACTCTGCGTGAGTTCGGCATTGCTAGCCGGCTGTGCAGCCGGGCAGCCACCAGTTGGGTCGTCAGGGGCGACGTACGAAGGTCGCGCGATCGCAGCGCATGCCGAACGGCGACTCTATGTCACCAACGCGAACGATCGCGTGACCGTGTATGCCTTAGGTGCGGCTGGTGACGTGAGGCCGATACAGGATATTTACGGGTCGAACACAGCGCTTAGCCATCCGCACGGCGTCGCGGTCGATGGAAGCGGTAGGATCTACGTTGTAAACGCAGTTCCCCCATCCGTGACCGTCTACGCTGCGGGCGCTACGGGCAACGTCAAGCCGGTCGAGACCATCGCCGGTCCGCAAACGCAGCTGCACTTGCCGACCGGGATCGCCCTCGATTCGCAAAATGGAGAAATCTACGTTTCAAACAGTTCAGGAGGGCGATCTCGCAAAGGCTCGGTAACTTTCTATGCTTCCAGTTCAAACGGTGACGTCTCACCGCGCGGGGTAATCCAAGGGTCGAAGACACGGCTCGATCATCCGAATTGTCTCGCGGTGGACGCCTCCGGAAACGTCGCCGTGACAAACTATTACGGCTACGTCACCTTTTACGGCGCGGGCAGCTCAGGGAACGTTGCACCCTTACGCACGGTAGAGGGCGCCCTCACGGAATTGAAAGACCCTACGCAGGTTACCGTTGACGTAGCTCTGAACACTTACGTCGCCAACGCTGGAAGCAGCAGGCTCACAGTCTATGCTCCAGGCTCGGATGGTAATGTAGCACCAATCCAAGATATTCACGGTCCTCGAACGAGCTTGAGCCTCACATTGGGGATCGCTGTCGACACTGCTGGCAACATCTATGCAGCCAGCGGTGTCGGCAATGCCAGCCGCATTACCGTTTACGCAGCCGGCTCAAGTGGTGACGCGCACCCTATCCGGGCGATTGAGGGAAACGATACAGGCCTTGAGTTTCCTCAAGACATTGCCGTTCATTAGCAGCGCGGCCCTGAGAGGTAGCGCAAATGACAATCGCTCCTGTACGCCGATATGCAGTAATCATCATCGCAGCGGAGTTGCTCGCTGGGTGCGGCGCATTGCAACTAACCACCATGGTCTCGCCAAGTGGCGCCGCGCCGTTTGCTTTCAGACATCACATGACGTTCCGCTATACCGGCAAGGAGCAGACATTCAAAGTCCCAAGCGGCGTCATGCGCATTCAGGTGAACGCCGTGGGAGGCAGCGGAAGAGGAAGCGTCATCGCTGATGGCGGGCGCGTGAGCGCGGTCATTCCGGTGATGCCATCCGAGACGCTCGCAATTTACGTTGGCGGCTCGGGCTCGGATGGCGGATTCAATGGCGGCGGCGGCGGCGGAATCTACGACGCAAGCATGTGCGTATGCGGCGGTGGTGGCGGCGGCGGTGGCTCTTCCTACGCTGAGAGCACCGCGTCCAACGCTCACATGTGGCGAGGCTGGAAGAAGGCGACCGGTGACGGCGCTGTCGTGATCAGTTGGTAACGAAAAGATATAAATGAAGAGCTTGCGTTTTGGCAGCTCTGCGTTTTGCGCTTGCGTGGTGGCGGCTTTGCTTGCGGGGTGCGGCACCGCGCAGCCGCCGACTGCTGCCTCCGTGACGGCGCTTCGCCGTCTAGGCACGTCGTCGTATCAGGTGCTATACAGATTTGGCAGCCGCCACAATCCGCGACACGATATCGGCGGTGCAGGCCCAGAAGGCTTGGTTGCCGTGGGCGGCGAGCTGTATGGCACTACAGCCGGAGGCGGCTACCGCAACTGGGGGACCGTCTACAGCGTGAGCACGGCCGGCGCAAAAACAGTGCTGCACCGTTTTGATTACAAGACCAACGATGGGCTTAACCCCGTAGGCACTTTGATCGCGGTGAACGGCCTGCTGTACGGCGCGACCTATATCGGCGGTAAATGCGGATCGGGCAGCATTTACAGCATCAGCACGTCTGGCACCGAGAAGCTGCTTCACAGTCTTTGTGGCTCCGACGGAATCCAGCCATTAGCCGGCCTCGTGAACGTGAACGGAACGCTGTACGGCACGACGGTTTACGGCGGCGCGCACAACTACGGCACCGTCTACACGATCGACGCGACCGGCAAAGAGAAGGTGCTCTATAGCTTTCAAAGCGGTTCCGACGGTGCATTGCCCTTTTCGGCCTTGATCGACGTGAACGGAACGCTCTATGGCACAACGAGTCAAGGCGGCGGCAATCACGTCGGGTGCTCCCCATCGTATGCCGGCTGCGGAACCGCTTACAGCATCGGCACGACGGGCGACGAGAAGGTGCTTTACGCATTTGGCGGCTTTGGCTCAGGCGGCGGCGCCAATGGCGCAAGTCCGACCGCGGGCTTGCTCGAGTTGAACGGCGCCCTGTACGGGGCTGCAAGTTCGGGCGGCTCGGATGGCTTGGGAGTCGTCTTCAGCCTCAGTCCGAGCGGGAGCGAACAGGATTTACATAATTTCGCCGGCGGCTCCGATGGAGCTAACCCGGCGCGCGAGTTGATCGACCTGAACGGAACGCTCTACGGGACGACTCCGCAGGGTGGCTCAACTTCGGGCTGCACAAAGTATGGCCGTAGCGGCTGCGGAACGATTTTCAGTTTCTCGCCGTACTGAATACGTTCACGGAGGCCAAGCGCCAACGCCGGTCGAAAAGCCGAATGCCCCCAAGCTGCAGGAGCGAGGCTAATGAACATCTCTGGTCTGCTTACGTGCGCCGGCGCTGCCGTTGCACTCGTAGTCTTTTCGGCGTGCGGAAACGCCCTTCGACAGGCTCAGGATAACATGTCGGTCGCGCCATCAGCGGCTGCGCTTAATGCGAGCTACGCCGGCAAGACGTTGTTCGTCAACGGGAGTCCGGTAACGGCGGCGAGGGTCAACTCTTTGCCGCGCTACGAACAGCTCGTACCGGATAAATCGAGATCGACCAAACACGAGTACATCTTCAACTACTACGACACGTACGCCACGATTTTCCATTATCCAAAGAGCACCGGAATGATCGGTCAGATTATCGGCGCCGGCGGTCAGGGGTGCACCAACGTCTTGTACGGTTATGGAAAGAAGATTTTCTGGAATCCCGATCGTACGAACTACGACATTAACGAATACAAGGTTCCCCACAAGCTGATCAAGACGCTGACGCTTGACTACAAGTTCACATCCAGCTGCGCCATGAATGCTAGCGGCGATCTTGCCGTCGGAATCCTATTGGGTAATTCTTACGGTTCGGGCGGTCAGGTGGTCATCTTCAAGAACGCAAGCGGCTCGGGCAAAGTCTACAATACGCCGTTGGCCAAAGAGTACTTCGACGGCTACGATCCCAGCGGCAATCTCTTTGCCGACGGTTTCGGCTCGGGCAGTAACTTCACGCTCGTCGAGCTCCCGGCGGGTACCAGCACTTTCGTTACGATCAAAACGAGCAACTCTCCGGAGTTTCCCGGCTCGGTGCAATGGGATGGCACCTACCTCACCGTGTTCGATCAAGTCGCGAGCGAGACGTATCAGTACACGGTTAGTGGAACGACGGCGACGTTGAAGAACACTGTGAAGTACACCGGAGTCGGCGATTGCGCGCAGACGTGGATCGTTCCGGGCCTGCTGTATTGCGGCGACGCGCAAAACAACGACGGCGAGGTTTTCAACTACCCCGCCGGAGGTTCAGCGACTGCGACGCTCACAGGGAACTTCGATCTACCGCTGGGCGTGGTGGCAGCTAAGAGATAGCCTACGTCATGGAGCTACGAATCCGTCGCGCACAGGAGATAGTACACGTAGGACTCTTCGTGGTCGCCAGTGTTTTTCGCGGTGATTTGCCAGCTATAGTTGGTAACGGGGAACGAGTCTATAACCGTAATGTCGTCTCCAATGTCGTTCTTTTCGTACGTACCGTTTATCACCGTTGCGCCGGTTTTTTGGCACGCGGTCGTGACGAAGAGAAGCTTGCCCGCCGGTACGTCCACCTTGCTGTGGGTCCAGGTAAATTGGACCGTAGCCTTGTGTATTGAAGAGGTCCGCATCGGCCCTTGAATGGTCTGGCCGCTCGCAGAAGGATCGACCGCTGACTGCGATCCGCCGCCGCAGCCGGCCAAGCCGATACCAAACAGCACGGCAATGACGATATAACGAGAACGAGACATCATGTAAGCCTCCTTCGTTTTCCTAGGATACCAGCTAACGATAGTTTATCGGCTTCTACTCCTACGCAGCGTTCGCTTCCTTGGAAGCGGCACACCCCGGCCCACCAGGCAACCGCGCCACAATGACGCAAGCCCAGCGACGCCGAATCGCATCGATACAACGCATACAGCATTGGAGCGAGACCATGAAGCCCAGATGTTTTCGTTACGGTCTTAGCGGCTGGGTTGCAGCGGCGTTGCTGGCGGGCTGCGGCGCATCGCAACCGCAGCCGCCAATCGGTGCCTCGGGCGTCGCGCCGCCTTCGCAAAACGCAGGCCGCGCCGGTACCACCGCTCGCTACGTCTACGTGACCAACGGTCACTCCGCAGACGTTTCTGCCTTCGCGATTAACCCGAGTAACGGTGCCCTGACGCAGGTAGAAGGCTCGCCCTTTGCCACGGGCCGCAGGCCGGTCGGGCTGGCGATCGCTCCCAACGGCGCATTCATGTACGTCGCCGACGCTGGCTCCGAGAGCGTTTCCGCCTACGCCATCAATGCGGGCAATGGTGCCTTGACGCAAGTGGCGGGTTCGCCGTTTGCGGCAGGCTCTTACGCATGGCAAGTGGCGATCGATCCGACCGGCGCGTTCCTCTATGTCGTCAACGAAACTTCAAGCAATATTTCCGCCTATGCCGTCAACGCGAGCAGCGGTGCCTTGACGCAAGTGCAAGGGTCGCCGTTTGCGACGGGCTCCTACCCGGCCGGAGTAGCGATCGATCCGACGGGCTCGTTCGCGTACGTGACAAGCGAAGAGGACAATGATATATCTGCGTACGCCATCAACGCCGGCACCGGCGCCCTGACGCAAGTGCAGGGCTCGCCGTTTGCGACGGGCTCTACTCCAAGAAAAGTGGCAATCGACGGCGCGTTCGTCTATGTCGCCAATTACAATTCCAACAACGTTTCCGCCTACGCGATCAACGCGAAGAGCGGTGCCTTGACGCAAGTGCCGGGTTCACCGTTTGCAACGGGCACACATCCAGTCGCGGTAGCGATCGATCCGACGGGTGCTTTCGTCTATGTGACCAATTATAGTTCCGACACCGTTTCTGCCTACGCGATCGACACGGCGAGTGGTGCCTTGACACCAGTGCAAGGATCGCCCTTTGCAACTGGCCATTACCCAACCGCGGCGGCGATCGACCCGACGAGCGGGTTCGCCTATGTGGCAGATCTCGGCCGCGGTAAGGGAAAGGTTTCCGCGTTCGCCATCAACGCCAGCAGCGGTGCGCTGACGAAGGTTCCAGGATCGCCGTATTCAGCTGGCAATAACCCGTTTGGCGTCGCGGTCCGATAGCTATGACAGCGGAATCGCTTCGTTATGCGCTAGGAGTCAGCGCCGCGGCCGCATTGCTCGCGGGTTGCGGCGCCCTTCCCCTGAGCTCGTCGAAGGGTCCGGCTGTCGCTCAGCTGCCGGTCAACGCAGTGCCGGAAACAAAGACCCTCCCCGTGCCGGCCAATCATGGTACATCATGGATGGAGGCCGGCGCCGCGAAGCACGACCTTCTTTACGTGACCGATGGCGCGGCAAACGTGTACGTCTATACATACCCACAGGGCCGGCATGTCGGCACGCTTACCGGCTTCATCTCCCCTCTGGGCGAGTGCACCGATGCCGCGGGAGACGTATTCATCGTATCGTCAAACGGTGGGAAAGGCTCTTTACAGTCCGCGATCATCACTGAATACGCGCACGGCGGCAAGAAGCCGATACTAACTCTAACGGTGAGCCAAGCGGGTTCGGGCTGCACGGTCGATCCAAGTACCGGAAACCTCGCGGTGGCCGGCAGCTGGGACTATTACGGGCAGTATCTTGGGGCTGTTTCCACGTATACGGCGAGCGGCGAACAGCTGGTAACGATTTACACCCGGTCGTTTAATGCGTTCAGCATGTGCGGTTACGATGCTCAAGGAAACCTCTACCTGTCGTCGGAGGCCGGCTCTCACGAGGAGGATCTCGTTCGTCTTCCTGCCGACACGAGTGATGGGTTTCAAGCGATATCCGTGAACGAACCGCTATACGCTTATCACGCACCGGTCTCCGTGCAATGGGATGGGACGTATGTGACCGTATCGTCGACTCCCGATCGTTCTCCCATCAAATTGTACCGATTGAGTATCTCAGGAAACAGCGCAACGGTCGTCGGCACCACGATCCTCAGCAGTAGGAGCAATTTCCGTAAGACGAGTCAGGTTTGGATTCAAGGCAATAGCGTGGTTGACGCCGACTATTTCAAAGGGGACGCCGGCATCGACCGATGGACATATCCCCGCGCAGCGAAGCCTGAGCGCGTCCTGCCGAACAGCATACGCGCCTCACTGTACGGTGTGGCCATCAGTCCAGCGGGGAACAAAGAAAAATGAAGTTATTGGACGTTGGCCACTACGCGCCATACGGTTGCGTCGTAGCAGCACTACTTACCGGCTGCAGCGGAGCGGCGCCGCCGCTCGGCGGGCCGAGCGCTCCGCTACAAACCTCAGCCATCGTAGCGCCTCGCGCTGCCGCACATCGTATGACGTCGTCGTCATATCACGTGCTGTTCAGATTCGGCCCGAAGGGCGGTCGTTCGCACGGAGCGCATCCCGATTCGGGGAGCTTGATTGACGTCAATGGCACGCTGTATGGCACGACTAACTCGG
>Ga0187783_10000422_pt1 | contig 31276 bp, 25 predicted proteins | sample 1015_SJ02_MP02_2_FD_132471 | JGI IMG/M metagenome (GOLD analysis project Ga0187783, IMG submission 132471) | Tropical peat soil microbial communities from peatlands in Department of Meta, Colombia - 1015_SJ02_MP02_20_MG | ecosystem: Environmental > Terrestrial > Soil > Wetlands > Peat | place... | reverse complement strand
TTGGGGCTCTCAGGTCGGAAAACGCAGGCGGCCATTGGCCCGGCAAACTGCCGAGCGACGCGTCGCCCCGCGCATGGGGTCGCGGGCTACCAGCGGGCCGGAAGTTGCCGATTCAGCACGATGCCTTTCTTCGTGATGCTGATGTAGCCGCCCTCGGACAGCTCCTTCATCACGCGATTCACCATGCTTCGTGAGGCCTTGACGCGGTCGGCGATGCGTTGTTGACTCATCGGCCCGCGGATTACGCGGCGACCTTCTGCCTCCTCGGCGAGTTCATCGAACAGTCGGGCGATGCGCCCGTAGACGTCCATCAATGCCAGGCTCTTCACGCTTTCGGTAAGCGTGAGTACCCGTTGAATCAGCGTCCGGATCAGATGAAAGGCGATGTCCGGGCGCTTCGCAATGATCTCCTCCACAGCGCTGCGGCGGATCGCGCACAACCTGGCGGGCGTCAGCGTCTTGACCGAGGCCGTGCGCAGTTCGGAGCCCAGCATGAGCTCACCAAAGTACTCGCCAGGACCGACGACGTTCAGCTCCACTTCGTGGCCCGCCTCATCGGCACTGAACACCCGCATCTTGCCTTCGAGGATCACATAGAACGTCTCCGCTGGCTCACCTTCGAGCGCCACCACCGTGCCCTTGGGAAATCTGCTCACACGGCCGACGGCGGCAAGCTCCTCGATCAGATCCGGCGGAAGCACCGTCGGGCGAATACGTGCGACTGTGGCGGCGGACGACTGTCGGGGAGAGCGTTGATTCGCCATGTCACTTCTCAACAGACAGGATATCGAAAAGCATGCACCGTGGGGCCGGTTGGAGCAACGGAGCAGGCGTATTTCGCACCGCACACACAGCTCAGCTAGGTATGTCAGGCTCTTCCACAGGTGATTCTTCTGAGTCGCGCCACCGGCGAGTGGTCTCGGAGATGAGCTCGGATAGCTGGAGCGTTACGCGATCAATGTTTGGCACTCACCGCTGCGCGACACGCGTTTGCCCGAGCTCCCGCAGATGATTTCGTGCCAATACCTGTACTCCTGTGCGGTGCAACACACATCCAACGCGACAGAGCATCGAGCGGTTGAACGATGACCGATTGGGTCGCAGTCCGGGCATTCCCGAAGAGCGCACCCGGTCAGAAGAGCTTGGGCAGCTAGCGCGCAGGGGGAGCAATGAACGCTCACTTGCCTACGTAAGATGACGCTCAGTTGCTTGCGGACGATGACGCGAAATATTCACGGAAGCGCGCGGCTCCTCCGCTATAATGAAGACCAACCAAGCATCACCGCCGGGGGGGGCTGACATGAAGAAACACATTTGCATCGCAGCGGGAATTTCCGCAACCGTATTCGCATGGGGCTACGGTGCGGCGCGCGGTATTTCAACTGACTCGCCGAGCTTTCTTCCAAGTGCTTGTGCTGCCGAAAATGAGACATGTTATCCGTATTTGAAGAGCGACTCTGGGTCGATACAGGTTGTTACTGACGTACCCATTCCAAGTACAACTACTTTTCTAACTTACCAGCTTAGCTTTGTGCCAGGCACCGGCAAAAGCAATTCCGCGAGCGGTGTTTTTGGGCCCACGGTCGTGGCCGGGACGCCGACCTGTGACTATGTTCCACAGTACCTCTCTGCTTCTTCGAGTCCGCCCGTCGCTTGTTATGCCTACATGTCTAACTGGAGCTCGGATCCAGCGAACCAATCCGTCCCCGTGGTAGCGCAGGTGATGATTTTCCAATATCAAGATAACCAAACTGGCGTATTCCCCGGGTCGGACTCGACGACTGTAACGTCGGGTGCCATCGAGGTGGATTTCAATTACACAGCCACAGAATGCAAGGGGAAGACTGCATCATTCACGGTAAATGGCACGACTTACACGGCCAAGAATCCGTGCGCGGCTGGGACTAACGCGTTTTTCTTCAACGCCAACAGCACTCAGACCGGAGTGGTCTTGGTAGGTGGTGTGCCCACGGGTTGGAAGATCGAATAGTCCGGAGCTGCGCCGTGACCTCTTAGCGCGCTGGATTCTGCCGTCATCTTGTGCGGGCAGTGGCGGTTGCCTGCCCTTCGACAAACTGCAGTCGCCGGCGGGCGAGGAGAGTGTTAAGCCCGGTTGCGCCAAACCTCTTTTCGATCATGGGCAAGGCCGAATTGAGCTTGGCTCGTGCAGTTGCCGTGTCGCCCTGCTGCGCGAGCAATTCCGCGTCTACCGTGTCCCAAACTGCGTATCGCCAGGCGTCGGTTGACTGTTGCTTCGGCGGAAACGCGGCTTCCAAGAGATGCCGCGATTCCGCCAGGAGCGCGGGAGCGCGCTCCATATGTTCGTCTCTTAGTTCGAGATCGGCTGCATTGAGCAGAACCTGATCAAGCAGGATGCCTTGATTAGGCAGACGTGCGATGTGCTCCGCACGCTGAATCTCCTCTCGCGCTTGAGCCATGTGGCCGGTATAGCCATCGATCATGGCCAGGCTGTTGAGCGGCGGCACCAGGTCGTCGTGCGTGGGGCCTTTCAGTTTCTCATCCATCGCCAATGCCTGCCGCAGCAACGGCGCTGCGTCCTCGACGTGCCCGGCCATGAGCTCCAGGCGACCCATATTGTTGAGCAACACGGCCACCTCCGGGTGCTCCGCCCCGTACACATCGCGGTAAATCGGCAGCGCCGTCTGGTAGACGCGTCGCGCCTCGTCGAATCGCCCCTCCTGATAGAGTAGCGCGCCGAGATTGTTCATCGCTTGCGCGGTGAGCGGATGGCGGATGCCGGAGGCCTTCGTATGCAGAGCGAGCGCCTCGCGCATCGCCGCCTCGCCGGCCGGGAGATTGCCACTGAAGAAATATATCGCGCCCAAGGTGTCGAGCGTGCGCGCGAGGATCCCCGCCTGGTCGGGACCCCGCGTGCGATCCGCGGCGAGTGCCTCGCGCGCGAGCTTCTCTGCCTCCGGGTATCTCTGCAGTTGCACTTGCACGTCGGCAAGATCGTCCAGGGCCTCCGAGCGCAGCACGCTGTCTGCAGGCAGTTCTCGCCGTGCGATCGCGACCGCGTCTTGCAGGACCTTTTCGGCCTCCTCGTACTCACCTGCCAGATACAGAGTCGATCCTGACGCCGCCAGCGTGTGCACGCGGGATTCGGCGGGCACGCGGCTTATGCCCTGATCCGCTCGGGCTTGGGCCAGCAGCTTCTTGGCGGGCGCGTAGAGCCCGAGCCCCGAGTACGCCTGACCCATCGCGGTAAGTAGCTCGGCGCGCACCGCCGGTTGATTCTCCATGCCCTTGTCGATCTCGGCAGCGCCACGATCGAGCACTTCGCGGACCGTGACGGTGTTGCCGCGGTTCTCGCCCGGATCTGCGAGCTCGAACAGTGAGATCATGAAACGCGCCGTGCGGTCCGCGGCAGTTTGCTCCTTCAAGGCGAGATCGCGCTGCCTGGTGGCGATGACGCCGGCAACGGTCGCGACCACCGACAGAGCCGACAGCGCGATCACGGTCGCCGTGACCACGCGCCGGCGCTGTCGCCGGCGCATCCGCTCTCGAAACCGCGACGCCTGCACGAATTCCCGCAGCGGTACATCGACATCCGCGCCCCACCGTTGCACAAGATCCTCGGCCTCCGCGAGCGCGAGATCCGCGAGCAGCCGTTCATGTTTCTGCGGCGCGGGCGTGCTTTGCCACAGCGAGTAAGCGTTCTGCAGGCGGTCGAGCGTCTCGTAGTCGCGGCGGTCAGCGTCAACCGAATTGCGCAGCCTGGGCCAGCGAGTCAACAGCGCCTCGTGGCTCCAGCGCACCCAGGCGTTCGCGGCCGACGCGCCCGCCGATATCGTGAAAGTTCGAACCAAGCGCGCCTCGCGCAGCGCCTCGATGAGGCGGCGTGCCGGAGAACCCGCCGGAAATGTGCTCAGAGGCGAGGACATCGCCGTCGGCGCCAGATCCTGCAAGCTCTTGTGCACGAGATGCCGCACGACACGAGCGAAGGTGTTCTGCACGGACTCTGGCAGCGCCGCGAACACCTGGTCGCCGCGCTCCGCGAGCGCGCCGGCCGCGCCGCCGAGTCGGTCATAGGAATCGAGTGTCAAAAGATCGCCGCGTCGTTCCTGAAAAAGTTGATCCAGCAGGAACGCGATCATCGGCAGTGCGCCTTCGCCGCCGGCTTCGGCTTCGATCTCGGCGCCGAGATCGCGCTGCGCGGTCACTTCGAACTTGAGACCGGCAGCTTGGGCGGGCCGGTGAATGATGTCGCGGTAGTCGGCGAGGGTGGGGGGCGCGAGATCGTAGAGTCGTCCGCGGTCTGCCAGGGCGCTCAACTCGGCATCTTGACGCATCCGGTCATAAAAGTCGTTGCGCATCGTGGCGGTTACCCACACTCGGCCGGTGGCTGCCAAACACATCAGCAACCGCACGAAGCTCTGTCGATCGGCCTCGGGGCGCGCGAAGAGCTCTTCCATCTGATCAATGGCCAGCAGCAGGCCGAAGCGCCGATGCGACCCGGCCGCATGATCCGTTCCTGCCGCCGCCGCGCCCACGCGATCCAGTGCGCGAAGGATTGGCGCGGCTGCCGACTCCGGACTGCTCTTCGCAAGAGCGGCGAAGGCCTCCGGTGTCGGGTAGTCCCCATCGGCGAGAGGCGCGAGCCCAACGTCGCTACGATTGCCCGAGGGGCGGTACAACGCGGTGGCGAGGCCGAGGCAGAGATCGTCGCCTATCTCGCGCGGTACCAGGATCACGCTGTTAAAGGCGTCGATCGCATCGCTCCCGTCCTCGAGAAACGCCGGCACCCCGGCATCGCGCATCCGCGGGAGTAATCCGGCTCTCAGGAATGAGGATTTGCCGGCGCCGCTTGCGCCGAGGATCAGCAGGAAAGGGGTGCCGCGCCGACCGCTCTCTGGGCCGATCGCCGCTTCGATGAAGCGAGCGCGCGCCCGACCCATGTCCGCGTCGCGGCCGAAGAACAGACCGGACTGTTCTTCCTCGTACGGCGCGAGGCCCCGGTAAGGCGAGCCTTGGGCGGCGACGTCCCACACGATTTCGCCGGCACCGGGGCGGCGTAGCCACACGCGCAGATTGCGCTCGAACTGGTGCTCGAAATCGCCGGCATCGACGAAACTCTGAAATCCGGCGATGAAATGTCCCGTATCGCTGCGAAACCAGCGCTCCCAGAATTGATCCAGCGCCTTTTTTTGGGCGCGTTCAACGTCGACAGTCTCTTCGTTGAAGGTGACCTTGGCGGTCTTGCGGTACACCAGGATGTCGGGCAGCTGATCTGCGCGCCTCTCGCGTGCATCGCGCGCCTGCTCGAACTCGTACTCGGTCCCCGTGCGCCCAGTTCCGTCGGCGCGGTTGTATGCCGGCGGTAGATCTGTGCCCAGCCGTTTCCACAGGATGAACACCACCAGGTCATGGTCGCCCGGACTCAGGATCTGGTCCTGAAACGTGCGATCAGCGGAGTAGGGGAAGTTTTCCCAGCGCGTCAGGGAGAATAGCGGGGCTCCTGGATGTTCGGCGTTCAGCCGGTCGATGACCGCTTGGGCGCGATCGCGCTCCGGCGTCACATCTTTTGGCGAAGACAGAAAGACTCGGTACACGCGGATACCCCCAGAACTCCACGGACTCGAGGATCACACGGCTGGCACACACGCATTGCAGCGGCTCTGCTCAAGCCAGCAGTCTCGCATGGGTAATCCTCCCTGCGGCGGCTCGTCGCGCCGCCTGTCGTTCGTAGCGAGCTCCGATATCTTCCAGTTCCCCCAGCTCGCCCGCCGCCCGCTGCTGCAGAGCACAGGAGTATCCTCGGTCGGTGGTCCGTCCGGACTCAACAAAAACCAAAGGAGGGATCACAGCACCCGAAAGCCGCTAACCATTTCCGCGAAACAAGAAAGAGGATTTCGTCATGATCAAGAAGACACTTTGTTCGATCGCGCTGGCTGCAGCGCTCGTCCCATTCGTTTACTCCGCACAGGCACAGAACTACAAGGGACCGCCCAAGCCCGCAATCAGTGACTATGGCCCATTCACGGACTCGTCGTCCACGAGTGCCGGCGCAAAGCTTGAAAAGTCATCAAGCACGTCGAGCTCCTCCGGCACCTGTGGCAATCCAGCCGGCTCCTGTTTGTTCTACGGCGGCGACTTCCTCTTTAATCCCCTCTACCCTCCCTCGCTCGCCAATGGCCTGGCAAACGAGAATAACCTGCTGGTGGGCGGGACGCCGTACGGAGCCGCGACCTGGGTGCCTTTCACAGTGCCGGAGGGGCAGACGTGGAAGGTGACAGGACTTTTTACGAACAACCTGTCGTCGTATGGCGTGCTCGATCAGGCGCCGCTCGTGCCGGAAGCTGCCGCCTATTGGTCGATCAACGAAGGCGTCGAGCCGGGCGTCCCTGGAACCGTGGTTGCTTCCGGCACCTCGCCGGCCACCAGCACCCCGACGGGTCGTGGCGCCTTTGCCCTGAATGAGTACACCGTGCAGGTGACGGGACTCAGTTTCGACCTTACGGCCGGCACGTACTGGTTGATCGTCGTGCCGCTCTGCACGAACACCGCCGACCCGTACTGCAGTGGCGTGTTTTTCCTCTCCGACGTCGAGTACCTGAATACGACCCCGACGAACGCCTTCGGCCCGCCCGAGCCGATCGATGCCGCGTTCTTCGACTCGCCCTTCTTCGGCCTGAGCTTCACTCCCGCCAACGGTCCGCTCGGGGCCTGCGCGGGTAGCGGCTGCGATGCATTTTCGGCAGGCGTGCTCGGAAAGAAGGCGAAGTAAAAAAGAGTCCTGATTGACGCGGCGCCGCCAGGCAGCCCGGGACCCCGGAAGCAAGGGGTCTCGGGCTCCTGCTGGCGCCCGATGGGACCTCAGGTCACTTCAGCACATCGAGCGTGACCTGTATGGTATGGGTCACACCTCCGCCTGTGGCGTTGATCGTGATCGTGTGGTTGCCCAGCCCCACTTGCGATCCGACCGTGAGCCTCATCGTAGAAGTCCCGGACCCGGGCGCGGGTATCGTTTGCGGGCTGAAGCCGATGCTCACGCCCGTCGGGTAGCCGGTCGCCGCGAGCGCAATCGGCGCATCAAAGCCCGACGCTGCAACCGTGGTCATCGTGAACGTGCCGCTGTCGCCCCTCGCGACGCTGATCGATGAGGGCGACGCGCTCAAGGTGAAGTAGGTCGGCGCGACGGTGATTGAAATCGCGGCGATTTCGGTCGTGCCGCCGGAAGTTCCCTGCACCTTTATACGGTACGTGCCCTCAGGGACCGAGGGAGCGACGCTGATCGCCATGGCCGCAGTTCCAGCCCCGGTGATCGAGCTCGGAGTGAAACTGACGGTGACGCCGCTCGGCTGCCCCGTCACCGAGAATGCAATGGCCGAATCGAAGCCATTCGTGACGGTGCTGGTGACCGCGGAAGAGGCGGAGCTTCCCTGCAGCACCGTGAGGGATGCGGGCGACACGGTGAGGCCGAAGCCAGGAGTCTCACTGCCACTGATCAATGCGCTGATCAGGGCGCTGCCGTTGGGACTTCCCCACCCGGTGGCCAAATCGTAGCCGATCGTGGCCGGATAGCCATTGCTGCCGCTCGTGATGTCGTGGAAATCGGTGTCATAGCTCGGACCCAAGCCGATGTTATAAAGGGCCGGGTTGATGAAACCGAGCGGCGATTTCCCCTCCGCGACGGCCTGTTGATTGACGAGCGCCAGGTACCCGGCCCACAACGGCGCCGCAAAGCTCGTGCCACCGTAGAGGTTGGCCGTGCAGGGTTCCTGGTCGGCGCAGACATAGTAGGTAAAATTCGCATTCGCCGAAACATCCGGGCCGTTGCGATAGGTCGTAGAACAATCCGCGCAGCCACTGGCGGTCGTTGTTTGCCAGAAGGGGATCGCAAAGCGGTCCGGCGAAATGCCGCCGCCGCCATCCGACCAGGCCGTCTCCGAGCTCCACGGGCCGCCCGCGCTGCTGGTCTCTAAATCCGTCCCGCCGACGGAGGTGAGATAGCCATCATCCGCGGGAAAAACGAACTCGGTCGAGCCCGTCCATCGGCCGCTGTCACCCGCCGCTGCAAATAAATTCTGACCCTGGGCGGCGAACTCCTCAAAATAAGGGTTGTCGGTGCTGGGATCCGCCGGGATCCATGACCATGAGCAGCTCAATTGCGCATTGAGCGGTGTAGCCGTTGCCATGCCGTTGAAGATGGCCGGATCGGTCGATCCGACGTACATCACGAGGCTCGAAAGTCCCGGGGCCATGCCGAGCGCCTGCGTCATGTCGATCGTCTGTTCGGTGTCATCACAGTCCGGGTAGATGCAGCTCGTGGGGGTGCCGTCCACGGACAGGAGCGTGATCGGAACAGTGTTGGTTTGATTCACGTTCTGGTAGTACGTGTCGAGGTCGGCCAGATCGGTACCCACGAACTCGAACAACCCGAGCGACTGGCCGGAGCCCGTGAGAGCTGTTCCTGCGTAGTAAGCTGCCCGCATATCGCTGCCGAGAAACGAGGCCGATGGGCCCGAGCCGATCGTGGCCTTGGGCTGCCCGGTCGAGCGTTTGTGCAGCCCGGCGGGACGTGGAATTGAATAGTTGTCGAGGCCCGCGATGTGCCACAGCTGGAAAGGCAGGTCGGGGGTCGGCTCGCGGTCCGGAGCGTAGAAGGTGCGATTCTCGCTGGGATGCTGATAGACGCCCATTTTCACATGAAGGGCCGCCTCGATATTCGCGACCGAACCCGTAACATCGAGGTTCAGCCGATTGCGTGAGGTGCCCGCTACCTTAAATCCGTTGGCCTCCGCCCAACGGATCACGGTGACGTAATCCTTGGCAGTCGGGCCGAATTGCGCGGTGAACTCATCCACCGTGAGGAACTGTCGATAAGCGGGGCTCGAGGGATCGTAGAGTCGCTTCAACAGGTCGTTGAGCTGCGCCTGGTTGCGGAGCGGCAGAACGAGGACGAGGCGCATGCTTTCGGTCGCAGGGAGCCGCCCGAGGAGCTGTGCCTGTCCGTTGAGCGTCGCTTCACGCACTTGACGCGTCAACGGGGGCAGTGACTCCGCATGACAAACCACGTTCGCCATCGACACGAGCGCGACGACCGTGAGTAAGGACCTTAGTGAACTTCGCGACATGTTTTTCTCCCTTTGTCCGCGATCGATCATTCATGTTTCTGGTTATTGAATGGGCGTTGGCCGCAGTGCCCTCGCTCGGCTCAAATGATCCGCCGATCTTACCCTCATCGCGACGGCTTGCACGGTTGTGACACCGGAAACTTTCACCGCACCTTGGGAAAGCAATGTCCCGTTCCCGCTGCGGTCGGAGCTCAACGAATGTGGTGGAACACCGCGCCACAGCCTTGATCGGCGAGCGTTAAGGGAAGGTCAATGATCATGAGGGGAAGCGCGCAACGGGAGTCGTAAGCTGCGTCCCCGCGCTCTGGTGCTCTGCAGCAGCTGGAGGAGTCGTTCCCGCGACAGCGCCGGCCTCCCCCCCCTCGATGCGGGCGGATGGCACAACGAGAGCCTGTGGAGACTTGCTAATGCTGGATCAGCTCGCCGCGCCCCAGACCTTCTGTGCAACCCTAACAACCAGCTCGAGCTTGCGCCACTGCTCGTCGTGCGAGAGCTTATTGCCGGTCTCGTGGCTCGCAAACCCGCACTGCGGCGAGAGGCATAGATTCTCGAGCGGAACGATTCTCGCCGCTGCGTCGATGCGGCGGAGGATCTCCTCCTCGCTTTCGATCTGGCCCACTTTTGTCGTTACCAGCCCCAGTACAACCTTCTTCGTGCGCGGCAGAAAGCGCAACGGCTCATAGGAGCCAGAGCGGGCCGAGTCGTACTCCATGAAGAACCCGTCGATGTTGCTCTGGAACATCGACTCGGCAACTGATTCATAGCCGCCTTCAGTCGCCCACGAACTGCGAAAGTTGCCGTGGCAGGTGTGGAGGGTCACCGCGAGCCCGGACGGGCGACTGCGCAGCGCCTCGTTGATCGTCTGCACATAGCGCCGGGGTAGCGTTAATGGATCATCGCCGTTTCGTCGGCAACTCTCGCGGAAATTCTCATCGCCGAGATAAGCGAACGACACGTCATCGAGCTGTAGATACCTGCAACCCGCGGCGGCAAACGCCGCGATGGACTCGCGATACGCTGCAGCCAGATCGCCCCAGAACTCCTGGAGATCCGGGTACGCCTCGCGCGAGACGGCGTTGCGGCCGCCGCGGAGGTGCAACATCGAGGGAGATGGGATGGTGAGCTTCGCCGTGCGGCGCGTTGCACCCTTCAGGAACTCGAAGGCCGAGACCATGATGGGACGCGTGTAGCGAATCTTCCCGGTCACCGCAGCGATTGGCGGTTGGACCTCCGTCCCGGCGAATTTCGGTCCGGCGTTCTCACGGAGCGTGACGCCCTGGAACTGTGACAGGAAGTCGAGGTGCCACCACTCACGGCGAAACTCGCCATCCGTGATTGCCTCGAGCCCGATCGACTCCTGCTTTGCGACCACCTCCCGAATGGCTTCGTGCTCCCGCTCGCATATCTCAGCCAGGCTGAGACGTCCGCGCTTCACATCGTGGCGCGCCGCGATCAGCGAATCCGGCCGCAGGAGACTGCCCACGTGGTCGGCGCGGAAAGGGGGCATCATCGGCTCGAGTCACCCCGCCGCGCGCCCCCACAGGGCTGCCGATGCCAGCCGGGCGCCCTCCACCAGTGCGGATAGTTTGGCCCACATGATGGTTGGATGTACGCGCCGGACGAACGGACCCTGGGCAAACCCGCAGTCGGTGCTGGCGATGAGGTTCTCGCGACCCACGAGACGCGCGAGACGGGTGAGCCGTTCCGCCACCAACTCCGGGTGCTCCACGATATTTGTCGAATGCGTGACGACGCCGGGCAGAAGAACCTTGCCAGCGGGCAGCCTGGTCTTCTCCCACACCCGCCACTCGTGCTCATGGCGCGGATTGGCCATCTCGATGGAATAGCCGCCAGTTGGGATCTGGAGTACGAGATCGACGATTGCCTTGAACGGTACGTCAGCCGTATGTGGGCCATTCCAGCTGCCCCAGCAGAGGTGATACCGAGTTCTCTCGGGTGGAATACCGCGCAACGCTCGTTTGATCGCCTCCACGCGCAGCTCGGCCCACGCTCGGTAATCGTTGAGGTTGCCCGGTGGCACGATGGTCTCGTAAGTCGTAGCAAAATACGCATCGTCCACCTGAAGGATGAGGCCGGCGTCCACGATCGCCTGATACTCCACCCGTACCGCGTCAGCCACGGCGAATAAGTAGTCCTCATCGCTTTGATAGTATTCGTCCTGACGATCGGGTACCACGCTGGTGGGAGAAACGGCAGTCATGAAGAGGCGCTCCCCAGCCTCGGGTCCGGCCGCTGTCTTGAGGTCGTCAATGTCACGTTCGAGCGCGTCGAACCCCGTGTAGCTGATAGGGCCAGTCACCGCCCAGCCCCGCATGCGGGTGAAGCCCTGAGTTGCATCGTACTCCGCATAGAACTCCGGGAAATCGCGATGATCCTTGCCGATGACCGCCTGCGGCATGGCGCGGTCATCGGGGCGCACATCGCGCTGCTCGAAGCCGCTCATCCGCTCGACAATGTAGCGCGACCAGCTGATGGTTTTGCCAAACTCGCCATCATTCATCAGATCGATACCGATCGCGATCTGCCGCTTGACCACGTCAGTCACCGAGTGTCGAAGACAGTCCTTGAAAGCGCGCTCATCGAGCCCTGCGCCCTTGTCTTGAGTGCGCAGAAATGCGACGAGCGGCTCTGGGCGTATGAGACTGCCGACATGAGTGGTCAGGATTCGGTCGGTACCGGCGGTCATGTCCTTACCCTCGGAGGTAGATGTTCGGCGCTCAGCGACCCGCCCGAGTATTCATAACTTGGGCAGCAAAGCGCCTCCTCGAGCGTACTCGCCATTAGACGCCTGCCGCGAACGCTTCATCCCGATTGAGCCTCACGAACGCCCGCACCTTCTCCGCGCAATCCTCAATCTGTGTGCTGTGGTTAGCGACCAGCGCACCTGCCATGCGAATGGGGTCGCCAAAGAAGAAGCGCTCGTAGAGCACCTGGCGTGAGGCAAAGGCGGAGAGTGAGGTGTCCCATGCCAGGCGGAAGAGGGGAATCCGATCGAACGCCTCGGCACGCGCCGCCTGATAGTATTGCTTTATGTCCTCCAGCAACGGTCCCTTGATGTCCTGCTCGGTGGGCATGGCCACAAGGCCGCTGGCGCCAATCTGCTGGATGATCTCAATCATTCTCGGATACAGCCGCGGATAGAGATTGCGGGCCGCATCGAGTGGGTTCCAGGCGGGTCGCATGACACCCCACTCATCAAGTGTCGCGTCCGCCTCGGCACTGCGCAGGAATGCACGCAGAGTCTCCAGGTTTACCCAGATCTCAGAAAGCTTCTCCTGGATATGTTGGAAGCTTTCAACCCCAATGCTGCTGACAAGAAGCGATGCCAATCCGAGAAGGAGTTCTGTCTTGGCGATGTTCTTGACGACCACCTGATGGCTCATGTGTGCGACCGCACCGGTACGCGCGTACGCCTGGTTGCACCGATCGATGTCGCGATAGAGGAAGACCGCCTCCCAAGGTACAAAAACGTCATCGAAGACGACGACTGCGTCCATTTCCTCGAACCGGGAACCAAGGGGGTGGTCGTAGTGAGAGCGTCCATAGTCGACACTCTCGCGGCAGATAAACTTCAGCCCTCCGGTGTCAGTTGGAATAGAGAATCCGAAGGCGTACGGCGCGTCCTCTTCGGAACTTCTGAGCAGCGTCGAGGGAAACACCATGATCTCATCAGACATCGGTAGCGTAGCCAACATCCGGCAGCCCCGAATGATGACGCCTGCATCGGTTTCTTCTTTAACTCTCGCCGCCAGGAAGGGGGATGCTTGCTTCGCCAAACCCGCGGCCCGATTCGCCTGCGGCGAGATCAACGTGTGGGTCAGACACAGATCATTCTCACGAAGATACTCGTAGTAACGTATCGCATTGTCCCCGAAGCGGGGATCAGCCTCCGCCAGAAACGGCGCGCCCGCGGCATATCCAGTCATCGCTCGATTGATATAGTCCGGAACGCGTCCCATCATGCCGTGAGTGTGATCTGCCCAGACCTGCATCGCCAGGCTGATGCTGTGTAGCTCCGCGTGTGTCCTTGGCATCATGAAGGAACGGGACACCAACCTGCCGCTAGTCGGTGACGGGTAAAGAGAGATGTCCACCTTCTTCCACTGCAGATCGTACAAAGCGGCCAGCGTGTGCACGCCACCCTTGAAGGCCGGGTGAGTCGTCACGTCGGGTACTGCATGTCCCTGATACCAGATGGCTGGCGGACGTTCCTTCAGCCGCTCGAGCACCTGCTCGCCGCGCCGGGCGCCGCCCGCGTGCTTATCTGCTTTCATCATTTCCTCCTCTGAGGGCCTAAACATAGTCGTGCGGCGCGTTCACACAATCAAGCGCGATTACCTGCCCTGCCCTTCGGTGGATCTGGCACGGGCATTTGCTAAGCTAACGCAAATTGCACTCACTCGTCCGAGACGGGAGATGCGCCTCAGCCCGTGTATCGCCATCGCGATGGAAGTGCCTCCCTACCGTCTGTCCGGGACGGTGTACGGCGCACTGCTCAATCACCGGACCGCCCTGCAGGCTCTCGGCGATTCCATGGATCAGCCCCCCTACCGAGCGGCACCCCAAGCTCCGGTGCTATATATCAAGCCGCGCAACACGCTGGCTGCGTCCGGCGAACCGGTGCTCGTGCCTTCCGGAGTTACGGAGTTGGAAGTCGGTGCGTCACTCGGACTCGTCATCGGCCGGCCGTCTTGCAACCTGGCCGAGGACCATGCACTGGAGCATGTGGCCGGCTATCTGATTGTGAATGATGTCAGTGTGCCCCATTCGTCGTATTACCGGCCGTCAGTCCCCTGCAAGGCGCGCGATGGCTTCTGTCCACTCGGCCCGCGCGTCGTGCCACGGGCGGCGATCGCGAACCCCGACAACTTGACGATCCGCGTTTACCTCGACGGTAAGCTGCGCGAAACGGCCAGCACCGCGCAGTTGGTGCGACCGGTGGCGAAACTTCTGGCCGACGTCACTGATTTCATGACGCTGTCGCCCGGAGACGTTCTGGCCGTCGGTGTCGCCTACCCCGCCCCACGGGTGCGGGCGGGCCAGCGAGTGTGGATTGAGATCGATGGAATCGGTCGCCTTGAAAACACATTTATGGACGGCCCAGTATGAGGCTCGCGCGCGTCGCTTGCGCGGGGGCTATTCACGCGGCACAACCGCAGCAGCTCGCTGACGGGCGCTCGGGCGTGCTGCTCACCGACGGTCGCACGCTTGCCGAGGAGGAAGTGGTGTGGCTGCCGCCCCTCGAGGTCGGGACGATCATCGCGCTGGGCCTCAACTATGCAGAGCACGCGCAGGAATTTGCATCCGGCAAATCAGAGGAACCGCTGATATTTCTCAAGGGCAGGGGAACAGTGCTCGGGCATCGCGGTGTCACGCGCCGGCCGGCCGGCGTCAAATACATGCACTATGAGTGCGAACTGGCCGTGGTGATGGGGCGCAGCGCGCGCGGCGTGCGGCGGAGCGACGCCTTCCAACACATCGCCGGGTATTGCATCGCGAATGACTATGCGATTCGCGACTACCTCGAGAACTGGTACCGCCCTAACCTGCGCGTCAAGAATCGCGACGGCGCGACCGTCCTGGGACCGTGGCTGGTTGATGCCGCGGATATCGCCGACCCGGGCAACTTGGATTTGTGCACGTACGTCAATGGCAAACTCGTCCAGCAGGGCAATACGCGGGATATGATAACTGACGTTCCATCACTCGTCGAATACCTGAGCTCGTTCATGACACTAACGGCCGGGGACGTTATCTTGACCGGGACACCCAAGGGCGTTGTGAATGTCGATGTCGGGGACGAAGTCGTCTGCGAGATTGACGGCATGGGGAGGCTGCAGAACACCATCGTGGGAGATCAGCTCTTCGGCCGTTAGGGCCTTCACATGAAGATCGACCACCTTATCAATGGCAAGGCGGTAGCGAGCAGCAGCTACTTCGAGAGCAGCAACCCCGCGACCCAGGACGTGTTGGCGGAGGTTGCGAGCGCTGGCGTCGCCGAGGTCGATGCAGCTGTGGGTGCCGCCAAGGCCGCCTTTCCCGCCTGGGCATCCAGGCCCGCGGCCGAGCGGGCGACACTCCTGCGCAAACTGGGCGATCTGATCTCGCAGAACGTTGCGACGCTTGCCCGCACGGAGACGGCGGACACCGGTCAACCGATCAGCCAGACCGCTAGGCAGCTCATGCCCCGCGCGGCAGAAAACTTCTACTACTTCGCCGAGATGTGCGTGCGCGTCGACGGACACACGTACCCGACAGCTACGCACCTGAACTACACCCTGTTTCATCCCGTTGGCGTCTGCGCATTGATCTCGCCCTGGAACGTGCCGTTTATGACCGCCACCTGGAAGGTTGCACCGGCGTTGGCCTTTGGCAACACCGCGGTGCTTAAGATGAGCGAGTGGTCGCCGCTCACGGCTGCACGCCTCGGTGAGCTCGCCCTCGAGGCAGGCATTCCCGCCGGTGTACTGAATGTCGTGCACGGCTACGGCGCGAGCGCTGGGGAACCGCTGTGCCAGCACCCCGACGTGCGCGCGATCTCCTTCACCGGCTCGACGGTTACCGGCAATCGCATCGTCAAGGGTGCCGGGCTCAAGAAGTTCAGCATGGAGTTGGGCGGCAAGAGTCCCTTTGTGGTGTTCGAGGACGCCGATGTCCCACGCGCGCTCGATGCCGCCCTATTCATGGTTTTCTCGAACAACGGCGAGCGTTGCACAGCGGGCTCGCGCATCCTGGTGCAGAGATCCATCTACGCAGATTTTGTGACACGTTTCGCGGAGCGCGCGCGGCGCATTCGCGTCGGCGATCCGCTCGATGAGGCTACGCTCATCGGTCCAATGGTGAGCAAACAGCACCTGGCCAAGGTACGCAGTTACATCGAATTGGGTCCGAAGGAAGGAGCCACTCTCCTGTGCGGGGGGCTCGAACGCCCCTCCTACGCCGCCGAGCTGCCCGCTAACGTGCGCCCCGGGAACTACCTCTGGCCCACCGTGTTCGCGGACGTCGACAATCGCATGCGCATCGCGCAGGAGGAGATCTTCGGCCCGGTGGCGTGCCTCATTCCCTTCTCCGACGAGGCCGATGCCATCGGCATGGCCAACGACATTCAATATGGCTTGAGCAGTTACGTGTGGAGCGAGAATCTCGGGCGCGCGCACCGCGTGGCAGCGGCGATAGAGGCCGGTATGTGTTTCGTCAACAGCCAGAACGTGCGCGATCTGCGCCAGCCCTTTGGCGGCACCAAGGCCTCAGGAGTCGGTCGTGAGGGGGGTACCTGGAGTTACGAGGTGTTTCTCGAGCCGAAGAACGTCTGCGTGAGCCTCGGCTCGCATCACATCCCTCACTGGGGTGCCTGAGCCCGCGGGGCTGCCGTCATGAGCCTGTATCAGCTGCAGAAATTCCTCTACGACATCAATCGTGACCCGGGCATCCAGGGAAGATACCGCACGGACCCCGAAGGACTTCTCGATCAGTATGAGCTGACGAGCGAGGAGCGCAGTGCGCTCGCGGCGGGCGATATCGGCTTGATCTACGTTCTCGGTGCCAACGGGCAGCTGCTGATGCACTTTGCAGCCTTCCTCAACATGAACTGGCCGACGTATATCCAGGCGATGCGCGACGGTGTCGCAAAGCACGGACCGGTGCGTGCGGGCGTTTATGCCATGACCACGCAGATGAACGAGAAGGTGGCTGGCGTATGAGCCTGGTATTCGCCGGCATCTGCAGCCATGCCCCGGGCATCACCGGGCGCGCAAGCATGGCCGATGCGGCGCTGCGTGAGCCGCTCTATGCGGCCTATCGGCGGCTGCGCGAGCAGCTCATCGCGGCGCGCCCGGATGCACTCGTCGTGGTCGCCGCCGAACACTTCGCCAATTTCTTCATGAACAATATGCCGAGCTTCGCCATCGGCATGGCTGACTGCTACAGCGGCCCGATCGAAGACCCCGCGTGGCTCGCTATCCCGCGCACCAGGATCCCGGGAAATGCGGCACTGTCGCACGATCTCATCCGCCAGATCATGCAGACGGTGGACGTCGCGTTCGCCGAGGAATGGAGATTTGACCACGGCATCATGGTGCCGCTCAGCTTCCTCACACCCGCGTACGACCTGCCCGTTGTCCCGGCTAACATCAACTGTCAGGGCCCACCTCTCACGCCGCTGCATCGCGCCTGGGCCTTCGGCGAAGCCCTACGCCGCGCCGCGGACAGCGTTCCGCAGCGCCTGGCGTTGATCGGCACCGGCGGCATCTCCCATTGGCCTGCGACGCCGGACTCGGGGAAGATCAACGAAGCTTGGGATCGGCAGTTGCTGGACCGTTGGGTACGCAACGACAAGGCGGCGCTGCTTTCCTATTCGGATTTGGACACCTATCGCGACGCCGGTCAGGGGGGGTTCGAGATTCGCACGTTCATCAGTGTCGCCGCCGCGGCGCGTGGCCCAGGGCACCTGCAACACTACGCGCCGATTCCGATCTTTGCCGTCGGTTGCACCATTGCCACGATGGACGTCGCCGCTTAGGTCGCGCGCCAGTCGAGAGCCACCGTGCCCCATCTGGTCCTGCTGTATAGCGGAAATCTCGAAACCGAGACGGACATGACCGCACTCTGCCGACGACTCGCGGATGCGATGCTCACCGTGCAGGACGAGCAGGGTCAGCAGGTCTTTCCGACCGGCGGCGTTCGGGTATTCGCCTACCCCGCCTCACACTACGCGGTCGCGGACGGACAGCACGACTACGCCTTTCTCTATCTCAATCTGCGGATGGGCCGCGGGCGCACGGCGGCCGTCAAACAACGTGCGGGCGAGGTTCTGCTTGCAGCGGCCAAAGCGCACTGCGAGCTGCTCTTCGCCAAGCGCTACCTCGGACTCACCCTGCAAGTCGATGAGGGTCAGGAAGTGTTCGACGCCAAGCACAGCACCATCCACCCGCTGTTTCGCAAGCCATGAACATGCTGCCCCCGGCCCTGGCCGCAGAAATGGCGAAGAAACTCTACCAGGCGCGCAAGAGCCGCACACAGCTACGGCACTTCTCGAGGGACCACCCGCAGATGACGATCGAGGATGGCTATGCCATTCAGCGCGAGTGGGTGAAGCTGGAGCTCGCCGACGGCCACACCATCAGGGGCCGCAAGATCGGCCTCACATCACGCGCCATGCAGCAGGCGTCCCAGATCACCGAGCCCGACTACGCACCGCTCATGGATGACATGTTCTTCGAGAGCGGCAGCGACATTCCCGTCGAGCGCTTCATTGCCCCGCGCGTGGAAGTCGAGCTGGCGTTCGTGCTGCAAAAACCGCTACGCGGCCCGAGCGTGACGCTCATCGATGTACTTGAGGCGACGGCCTACGTCACGCCGGCGCTCGAGATCATCGACGCGCGCATCGAGCAGTTCGACCGTGACACCAAAGCGCCACGCAAGGTGTTCGATACCATCGCAGACTTCGCCGCCAATGCAGGCATCGTGCCAGGCGGCCGGCCTGTGCGCCCCGACGCAGTCGATCTGCGCTGGGTCGGTGCGTTGCTCTACAAGAACGCGGTCATCGAGGAAACCGGCCTCGCCGCCGCGGTCTTGAACCACCCCGCCACCGGCATCGCGTGGCTCGCCAACAAGATTGCACGCTACGATGAGCAACTCAACACCGGCGACATCGTGCTCAGTGGCTCGTTCACGCGTCCGACGAGCGCAAAGCGAGGGGATGTGCTGCACGCGGATTTCGGCCCGCTGGGGGCCATCTCGGTGCGCTTCGTCTGAAGGAGAGACAGCCGATGCAGCTCCCGAGCAACTCCTTCAAAGCGGCGCTCCGGGCCGGTCGCCTGCAGATCGGCTTGTGGGTCGGCCTGGCTAACGCATACGTAACAGAGCTGCTCGCCGGCACGGGGTTCGACTGGCTCGCGCTCGATGCGGAGCATGGGCCGAATGATCCGCGCACCATCCTGACACAACTTCAGGCCATGGCGCCGTATCCGGCGCACGGCGTGGTGCGCACACCCTCGAGTGACGTAGCGCTCATCAAGCAATATCTGGACATTGGTGCACAGACTCTGCTGGTGCCGATGGTGGAGTCTGCCGAGCAGGCGGCGCGCATCGTGGCGGCCACCCGCTACCCACCGCAAGGTATCCGTGGCGTCGGCAGCGCGCTGGCGCGCGCTTCGCGCTGGAATCAGGTCAGCGACTATCTGCAGCACTGTGCGCAGGAAATCTGTGTGCTGGTTCAGGTCGAATCAACCGCCGGCATGCAAGCTCTTCCGTCGATCGCCACGACCGAAGGCGTCGATGGCGTCTTTTTCGGCCCGGCCGACCTGGCGGCTTCCATGGGCTTGCTGGGTAGTACAACGGATCAGCGCGTGCAGGATGCAATTGCTCACGGCATCAAGACCGTCCGGAGCACGGGTAAGGCCGCGGGGGTTCTCAGCACCGATCTGACGCTGGCGCGGAAATATTCGGAGCTGGGTGCTCTGTTCGTCGCGGTAGGAGTCGATACGACGCTGTTGATTCGAGCGGCGAAGGATCTCCGCGCGGCGTTCCACGACGTTGCGGTCGCGTCCGAGCCCTCAGCCCCCCGCCGCAGCTGACTTCGAAACGCGCGCTCCTTTCGCAGAGACTTCCGCGCAGACCACGCCAGGTGGCCGTTCAGTTTCGATAGGAGTCATCGACTGCGTCGATCTTCCTCACCAGCGCATCGAAGACGGCTTTACAGACCTCGGACTGTTTACCGGCGGCTTCAAGGCGAGTCTGAGTCAGCACCGGCTCTGTCAGATGTCTCAGGCTGCCGACGGATGCGGCGGCAACCTGAACGTCACAGGCCCGCTGCAGCAGCCACAGCCACAGGAACGCCTCTTCCAGCGTTTCACCCCAGGTCAAGAGTCCGTGGTTGCGCAGAATGACCAGGCGCTTGTCGCCAATGCTTGCGATCAGCCGCTCACGCTCATCGGCGTTCACGGTCACACCTTCGAACTCGTGATAGGCGACCCGCCCATATAACTGTGCCCCGTAGAACGTGTCGTGACACAGGCCTGCCTCGAGGCAGGCGACTGCACTTCCGGTGGTCGTGTGCGTGTGCATGACGCAGTGGGCGCTCGCTATCTGCCCATGAATCGCACTGTGAATCACGAAGCCCGCGAGGTTTATCGGATACTCGACCGGCCGCACCGGATGCCCATCGATGTCGACGGCCACCAGATTGGAGGCGGTGACCTCACTGTAGTGCAGGCCGAATGGGTTGATCAGGAACACTGTTTCCGGACCGGGAACGCGCAGGGTGATGTGATTGAAGATCGCCTCAGTCCATCCCAGGTAATCAAAGACTCGATAGCAGGCGGCAAGTCGCCGTCTAGCCTCGCGCTCCTCGTGGGTAATCGGAAGCAGACGTTCCCCGCGGCGGGGCGCCTCGTCCATCAGCAGGCCTTTGGATTTCGCGGAAGGTGTCATGCCCGTGTCCTTCGCATACGGTGCTTTGCTTTCATATTAATCAGCTTGTCGGCGCATCGCACGAGGACCTATTGAATCAAACAGATAGCCGCAGCCTCGAATCGACCAACGCGAAGCCAGAGCCGAGTGCGCGTGGCTCATCGCGACCACGGCGACGAGCTAATCCACCTCGGCGGGCAGGGAAAGGAACCCGCGAAATCGCGCGCGTCTCGCCCGAGTGGCATTGCCGGCGAGGCGCATCCCGGGGAGCCTCTGTACGGCGCGCAACAGGGCGATCTGTCCTTCCAGTCGCGCCACGCCCATGCCCGCGCACGCGTGCGCTCCGGCGGCGAAAGCGAGATGGCGATTCGGCCGGCGGGTGACATTGAAGCGTTCCGGATCGGGGAACTCCTGCGGATCGCGGTTCGCCGCGCCGATGCACAGCGTCAGGTATGTGTCGGGCTCGAACGCTACGCCACCGATGGTGACTCGCTGGCTGACGAGTCGGTTGCCGAGTTGGTTGGGACTCTCCAGGCGCAGACACTCCTCGACGGCGGTTCCGATCAGTTGCGGGTCGCGTCTGAGACTTTCGGCCGACTGCGGGTGGTTCAGTAGCAGATACAGGCCGTTGCCGATCAGATTGGTGGTCGTCTCGTGGCCGGCATTGAGCAGGAATACGCAGTTCTGCAGCAGCTCGGACTCGGTCAGTTCAGCCTCCTGCAGCAACCGGGTCAGTAGATCGGCTGCCCCCAGGGGATGGCGCCGGCGATCGGCAAGCAGACCACGCAAATAGGCCGTGAACTCCACCACCGCGCTGTTGCCGCGCGCGTGCTGTTCGGGGTTGAGCTCGGTCTCCAGGGCACCGAGAATCGCCAGGGACCAGCCGCGCAACGGGCCGCGCTCCTCGCGCGGCACGCGCAGCAGGTTGCCGATGACCTCGACCGGGATGGCAGCAGCGAAGTCTTCGATGAGATCGAACCGTCGCCGCTCCTGCAGTTGCGCGAGCAGTCGGTCAACGAGCGCCGTAACGCCGGGCTCCAGGGCTCGCAGCGCGTTGGGGCTCAGCGCACCGACGATCTGCCGTCGAACCCGCGTGTGGTACGGCGGATCGTTGAACACCAGGCTCGTCGTGTGATGCTCGTAGAGTGGCGAGCCTGGGCCGAATTTGGGGCCGAACACCGCCTGCTTGTCGGAGCTGAAGTGGACGCGATCCCGGTAGATCTCGTCGAGATCGGCAAAACGGCTGAGAAAGTAACTGCCATCGGGACAGCGATGCACCGGCTCGAAAGTGCGCAGCGCAGCGTAGATGTCGTAGGGATTGTCGTAAAAACCGGCGTCCAATCGGTTCGGATCGAACGCTTTTGCAATGGCGCGGGCCGCTTCGGTGTCCATGCGCCCTCAGACACCTGCAATCAGTTGCTCGAGCAGCGTAATCACCGCGGCAGGCTCCTCCACGTGAGCGTTGTGGCCAGACCCTGCAATGTCACAGGCCTGCGGCGCGTGCATTCGAAGCTCCTCGAGAGACACCATGGGATCACGCTCGCCGCGCGCGAGCAACACGGGGGCAGTTGCACTCGCCGCAAGCGAGGCAAAGGGAGCGCCTGCGACGGCGAAGGTGCGCGGATCCTGCGCAAGGCGCCAGCCGCGCTCTTCCTCGACCACTCCGCGGGCGAGCCATTCCGAATCGGAGGCGATGTCTGCCCCGAGACCCGCGACCCGTCGATAGCGAGCCCAGGCCTCCTCGCCCGTCGGGTACCAGCGCAGTGGACGCGCCGCGAGCTCGCGGGCGGCCTGCAAATCCTCACGCGGCCAGCTGATTTTCGGCCCGATACCCAGGACACCGCGAACCTCTATTCCGAACCACCCGCTCGCAAGCGCGAGACCCAGATAGGCGCCCAGTGAATGGCCGACGACGAACAGCTCCCCTATCTGCTGCTGCTGCACCAGTTCCGCGAGCTGCGCCGCGAGCTGGCCGACACTGTAAGATGACTGCCAGTCCGATCCGCCGTGACCACCAACGTCGGCGGCGAGCCATTGCACGGTTGCGCGTTGGGTAAGCGCTCGCGTGACGCGCTTCCATACCGCGGCGGTCGCGCCGAGGCCGTGAAGCAGCAGGACGGTGCGATCGCCCTCGCCGCCCCTCTCATACCAGATCATGCATGACCCCAAGGTGGGCTCGGAAACGCAGCAGCGCTCGGTTCGCGGCTGGTTCTGTTATGAGCGCTCTCGCCGATCGATAACACGACGCGCCTTACCGACCGATCGTTCGAGTGTGTTTGGCGCGAGTATCCGTACCTGTACGGAGATGCCTACCGAAGACTTGACGTGATGGACGAGCGCGTTGGCTGCGGCCTCCTCGGCCGGTCTGCCCGCCGATGAGGCGCTCGCCCATTCCACGTTGAGGGTGAGTCGGTCGAGATGTCCCTCGCGCTCAACCTCGATCAGATAGGCCGCTGAGAACACGCCGCTCTTCAGTATCAGTTGCTCGAGCTGACTGGGGAAGACATTCACGCCACGAATGATCAGCATGTCGTCCGTACGACCGTTGATTCTCGCCAAACGACGCATACTGCGCGCAGTCGGCGGCAGCAGCCGTGTACGGTCGCGGGTGCGGTAGCGAATCACCGGTAGCGCTTCCTTGGTGAGCGATGTGAGCACCAGCTCACCCTCAGTGCCCTCCGGCAGGACTGCGCCCGTGTCCGGGTCGATCATCTCGGGGTAAAAATGATCTTCCCACAGCACGAGTCCATCTTTCGTCTCCACGCACTCGCTGGCGACTCCCGGACCCATGACCTCCGACAGTCCGTAGATGTCCACGGCTGCAAGTCCCAGGCGCTGCTCGATTTCCTGGCGCATCGCTTCGGACCAGGGCTCGGCGCCAAAGATGCCGATCCTTATTGGGGAGTTTCGGGCGCTGACGCCTCGCCGTTCGAGCTCCTCGGCAATGGTGAGCATGTAGGAAGGAGTCACCATGATGATGTCGGGCCTGAAGTCGATGATGAGGAGCACCTGCCTTTCCGTCTGCCCCCCCGAAAGCGGCACGACGCTGCAGCCGAGGCGCTCTGCGCCGTAGTGCGCACCCAGCCCGCCGGTAAACAGCCCGTAGCCGTAGGCTATGTGCACGATGTCACCAGGCCGGCCGCCGGCAGCGTAGATAGAACGGGCAACGAGGCCTGTCCAGGTATCGATATCCTTTCTGGTGTAGCCCACGACCGTCGGCTGTCCGGTGGTGCCGCTGGACGCGTGAATTCGCACGACCTGTTCGCGCGCGACGGCGAACATGCCGAATGGGTAGTAGGCCCGCAGGTCGCTCTTTTGGAGAAACGGAAACCGTTGCAGATCGCTGAGGTCCTTGAGATCGCTCGGATGCACGCCGGCCGTGTTGAATGCCTGCCGGTAATGCCCGACGTTCTGATATGCGTGTGCAACCGACCAGCGCAGCCGCTCGAGCTGCAAAGCCGATATCTCATCCCGGCTCGCGGTCTCAATCGCGTCGAGTCCCCGCTGCCAGGCGCTGGGTTTGCCTGAGGTCATGTCAGCGTCGTACGCTAGACCCCGTCCCGCTCATGGTCCCGAACCCTGCCGCCGCGGCGGCCAGCAGCCGCGCGCGCGTCCCGCGCACATCCACCAGGGGGTAACGGCGATAGCGGGCGACCTCTGCCGCGGTGAAATCCGCGAAGTCGGTCGGTACGGAGCGTGCGCTCAAATTGCGCACCATCCAGCCGAGCACTTGCGCGAGTTCGAGATCCGACAACGACGACTGTGACGCCCCTGGGACTTGCACCAGGAAACGACGGCCAGCGGTGCTCATTGCCAGGGGCACCAGCGTATCGCGTAGTGACGGAACCTTCCCCGGAGCGCCCGACCCGTCGGCGACGTGACATCCCATGCAGTGGAGCATGTAGTTCGCTTGCACGGCAGGCGTCAACGCAGGAGGCTGCGCGAGGACCGGTGTCACGGTGCATGCACAGACCAGGACAAATCCGACTCCGCGGCAGATGCGGCCCCTCATTTCGCCAGGCCAATGATGCGCGCGGTGGAGCAGTGATAGGCAATGCCGACCTGACTGCCCGCACACCAGTTGTAGTCGTTTGATTTGCCCGGGACGTACAGCGGCTTGTCGTCCTCGTTGCGGTTACACAGGCAGCGACCGCACTCGCTCTTACCACAGCAGTCATTGTAGGACACGATGTAGTCATGCCCATCGGCGGGATTGTGACAGGTGCCCAACCAAGTGACTGCCGAGGCCTCCGTGCCCGGGGGGCAGCTGTGCGTCGAGCCACCGCAGCAGCTGCAGAGAAATCCGTCAATGGCGCAGTGGCGCCAGTATTCGCAGGTGCGTGGGTCGCCGGGATCTGTGGCAGAGCCCTGTGCTGGCGACCGCGACTCACCACGCGCCACGGGCAAAAGCGGTACGGCGCCACCGCCAAACAGCAGCGCACCGACCCCGCCGATGAAGTGACGCCGCGACACCCTCTGCGCCATACCCCGCGCGAGGCGTTCCATCAGATCATCAATGGGGTTGAGCATGTCAGAAACTCGTCTACGGGGTGACCAGAACCGTGGGAGTCAGTCCGAGGCTGTCTACGGATCTCAGGTACCTGCCGGAGCTTGCGTCATAGACGTCCAGTCGATTGCTCTCGAGCGAGCAGGCGAACAGCAGCGGCTGCGGGTCCTGCGAAACCTGGATCGAGCCGATCTTGTTGCGCATCACGATCGTCTGCACCTTTTTATGTGCGGATAGATCGTAAACCCAGACCTCCCCGCCAAGGTCCTTGTGGGTCTCAGGACCACCCTGGTGCACGATGGCGAACAGGCGGCGGCTGGCCGAGTGTACGGCCAGATGCTGCAGCCCGCCGGTGCGCCAGTGCTGCGTCAGCTCCTGCGGCGTGAACAGCGGCCAGGTGGCCTCGGCCTGCACGCCCGCGGGAGTCTGTCGCAGCGGATGGATGAGCCCCTCGAAGGAGGCGAACAGCCAGGACGTTCCAAGCCGAACGCCCTTCTCCGTGACCGGGTCCTTCTTCACGTCAAACAGCACCGCGGTGCGCGTGCGTCCCGCCACCTCACCCCTATCCGTCAGCGTCGTCACGAGCAGTGCACCGTCGCCGCAAATCGAGAAGAAAGTGCGCGGCCCGGTCGGATAAACGAGCGCGCAGCCGGCGGTCTCGACTTCACCGACAAACTTGCGTGCGCGTGTGTCGACCACGCTCACCGATTGCGCCGGCGTGAAGTTGTAGACCAGCAGAAAGCGATCGTCATCCGTAAGAGCGGCGCCCGCGAGCATCGGCATGATCGAAGCGCGCTTCGGCGGGATCGCGATCTCTCCGACCGGCAGCAGGCGTATGGCATCGTAGATGGTGATCACATCGGTGCGCGTCCCGCGTGTGCCGCGCGAGAAATAGGATTCGGGCGCATAGATGAGCTGCGAGGTTCTGGAGGGCACCACGGCGTTGAAGGAATAGCCGGTGCTCAACATCCCAAGCAGCGCACCGGCGTCGCCGTCGACGAGGAACGCCCTGCCATCGGGAAAGGCAAAGAAGCCGATATCGTTGACCCACACCCAGTGCGGCTTGGCAGGGGTCTCGAGTTGCTCGACCTTACTCGGCTCGGGCGGCAACTGTGCGCATGCAAGCTGACTCACGCCCGCACCGAGCCCCAGCAGAAGTCCGAGCGAGAGCCCGCGAACCGCTGAGGTATGCATCCGAGCGCTCCTCATGAACACTTCATGTCTCCAGACCGTCTAGCTGCACGGATTCCGCAAGCTCAGCCCCTTCATCGTCAGAAATGTGCACGGAACTCGATGCCGAAGGTCTGTGGCTGGTTGACGAGCAACCGCGGCCGGCCGACCGTCTCGGCGGCGATCGAGCGGCTGTCGCCGAGGTTGGCGTGCTCGTTGGTAATGTTCTTTCCGACGAGCGCCACCTCCCACGCGGCGTGCTGCAGAGCGAGGCGCGCGTTGAGCAGCCGGTATGCCGGCCGTTCGCGGGTGGCGAACACTCCGTCCACGTTCGTGAGGTTGTTGGCGCTGTAGCTGCGGCCGACATAGGAGTAGTCCACGGTGCCGAGAAGCGTCCAGCCGGCGCTGAACAACGGCTGGGTCCACGCCGCCGAAGCGTTACCGGTCCAGTCGGGCACCTGAAAGACCGGGTCTCCGGGCTTTTGCGGCGAGAAGGTGCTGGCCTCAGTGATCTTGGCATCCTGGTAGCCGGCCCCGAGCGAGAGCTGCAATGGGTCGATGGGTCGTGCATTGAGCTCAACTTCCGCACCCTTGCTGTCGGCGGCGCCGGCGTTCGCACGGTACTGGAAGCCGCAGGCGAGCAGGATGTTCTGCTGGATGTTCTTCCAGTCGATGTAGAAGACGTCTGCATTGAAGGTCAGCCGGTGGTCGAACCAGGTATTCTTGCTGCCGAGCTCGTAGTTCCACAGTGAATCGGAGGCGAACTGGCGCGTTTGCGCGAAGCTGACTCCGGGCGGCAATTCGCCTTCACAGATCGCCGGGGGAACCGAGGGCACGAGACCTCCGGGACGAAAGCCCTTGGCGGCCAACGCATAAACCATCTCGTCCGGTGTCAAGTGGTAGTCGACCTGCCCCTTCGGCGTCCAGGCCGTCTCGGTCGTGGTGACATCCGCATCCACGATGCGTGCCGGCGCGGGCGGGGGCGCCTGGGTGACGGCGCCTTCCAGATAGCCCCCGGCGGTGGTCGAGACATGGTTCCAGCGCAGCCCGGCGGTCACCTTGAGCGGATCGATGATCTGCCAGGACAGCTCGCCGAAGACCGCCGGCTCCTTGATTTCGGTGTGGTAGTCCTGGCCGAAGATCTCGTCCGGGTTATCGGGGTTCGGACAGAATTGAACGACCGCGCAGGTACCCAGGCCACCGTAAGCGGAGTTGAGTACGGCGCCCAAGCCGGGTGCCAACGCCGGCGGATAGTAGGAGGCGAACGGAATGCGGCCATGGAAGTCGGAGTAAAAGACGCCCGCGACGTACTGCAGCGGGCCCTTGAGGTTGGAGGCGAACCGTAGCTCCTCGACGAAACGCTGGTAGTTCTTCTCCTCTTGGATGTAGCTCGCAATCGGCAGTGGCAGCGGGATGGTGGGTATGCCGATATTGAGCGAAGCCAGCGGTAGCAACGACTGATAGATGAAGTCGGTCTCGTCCTCGGTCTCCCAGACCTTGCGGTCGAAGTAGGCGGTCGAGGAGACGAGCTCGCCCACGCCCGTAGTCCAGTGGAGAGCGAGGCTGTACAAGTGCCAGCTGTCGTAGCCGCCTTCCGGAATATTGAAGAACCGGCCCTGCACGAAATTGTTGGGAGTCACCGGCGGGATCAGCGGTATGGGCAAAGCCGGCACCTGTGAGGTGGGCGCTGGATAGGGGTAGCCCGTCTTCGGATACTGTTCCGGATCGGCCAGGTAATCGGACATCGGAAAGCCGTTGGAGTCCGCGCGCTGCAGCATCATGCGAGGCGTGATGGTGAAGTTATCGGTGACCTTCCAGGTGAGCGCTGCGGCACCGCCGTAGGTGTTGACTGCCCCCACGTTGTCGACCGTGGTCGTCAGCGCCGGGTCCGTGGTCAGCGGGAAGCAGGTGACGCCCGCGGTCGCCGGGTTGGTGCAGTAGCGGCGCTTGAAATATCCGGCCTCCTGATCGTAGAAGCCGGAGATGCGCAGCGCGACCCGGTCCTGGGCAAGCGGGATGTTCACGACGGCATCGCCGGTGTAGTTGGGCTGATCGGTGTTCCAGGTGTCCGAGACGCCGGCGTGGACGTCGGCCGAGAACCCATTGAAGTCTGGTGTTTTCGTGATCACGCGCACCGTGCCGCCCATCGAGCGGGCGCCGTACAGCGTGCCCTGGGGTCCGCGCAGCACCTCGATGCGATCGACGTCGAGGACCCGCGGGTCGATCGAATCGGGCAGCGGCGTATCGTCGATGTAGAAGCCGGTCACGTTGTCCCCGGAGATGCCGCGGATCGAGATGGTGCGCGCGGTGCTTACTCCGTCGCCGGTCATGGCAAACCCGAGGTTCGGCACCTTGGTGCCGTAATCGAAGAAGTCGACGATCGCCTTCTGCTGCAGCACGGCAGCACTGAACGCCGTGATCGACAGGGGCACCGACTGCTCACTCTCGGCGCGCTTCTGCGCGGTGACGATGACCTCCTGAAGCCCCCCTTCCGGGGTCGGTGGCGCTTCGGCTGCGAGTGCCCCGCTCGTCACCCCGAGCCAAGCCGCCAAGCCCCATCCGATGGCCGGCAGCGCGGCGACCCGTTTCACCGCCATCAGGCCCCGGTTTCCGTGGACGCCTCCCGCGCTTGGGGCCGGCCTTCCTTCAGCGATCGGCGCGCTCACAGGGATCGCCGCCAGGATGATCGAGCTCGTAGTGCACGCGCGGCCCATCGCTGCCGCGGCGAACAGATGTCTATTCACGTCACTCCCCCGCGTGGCGGTCACGAACGACCGCTAATCCGTGACGAGGCCGATTTTGCAGCCCTCTTCTGTATGAGCACTGATCATGATAAGCCAAATCCCCGCGCTCACGCTGAGGGGGTCGTCTGTCGCTGCAATGCGGTCGAGGGGAACCCGCTGAACCTCCAACCAAATCCGGTCCATTAGATCCGCAAGGTGGGCTCACGATTTACCGCCGGGACATCTGCTCGCGCTTGCTGGGCTCACCCTTGCCCCTTGCCCCGTCACTGGCTTGAACGGAATTGGCTCTGGATTTCCCTGCAAGCTACTCTAACCGGCCTTGCGAAAACTTCGGCGGTACTCACGGTCGGGGCTGACGCACCGGGCGCTTCGTCTCGAAGGAGGAACTCCATGGCGACCTCAGATCCAGCTACCGCATCGCTTGGCGCCGGCTTTCGCCAGATGTACGTCGACGGAAAATGGATCGACTCGAGCAGTGGCGAGAGTTTCGACGTCATCAATCCCGCCACGGAAACGGTGCTCAGCAGCATCTCGGCCGGCTCGGCACAGGATGTCGACAAGGCGGTCAGCGCGGCGCGCGCCCAGTTTGACGGTGGTGAATGGTCGAGAATCCCGGGTGCCCAACGGAGTCGTTTGCTGAATCGACTCGCCGACCTGCTCGAGCGTGACAAGGAATACCTGGCGAAACTCGAATCAGCGACCGTGGGCAAGCCGTTATTCGAGCCCACAATGCTGGATATTCCAAACACCATAGACACGGTGCGCTATTTCGCCGGTTGGGCAGACAAGATCGAAGGCCGGACCATTCCCACCGCCGGCGCCTTCGGACGTCCGGTGCTCAACTACACGATAAGAGAACCGGTAGGAGTCATCGGCGCGATCACCCCGTGGAACGCACCGACGATGATCGCGGCGTGGAAGCTGGCGCCGGCTCTCGCCGCCGGATGCACCGTGGTGATGAAGCCCTCCGAAGAGGCGCCGCTTACTACGCTGCATATCGCCAAACTGATCGAAGAGGCGGGGTTCCCTGCCGGGGTGTTCAATGTCGTCACTGGCCTGGGTGAAGTCGCCGGAGCAGCCCTCGCGCGTCATGCGGGGATCGACAAAATCAGCTTCACGGGAAGTCCGGAAGTCGGCAGGGAGATCCAGAAGGCCGCAGCCGACGGATTCAAGCGCGTCACGCTGGAGCTCGGCGGCAAGACCCCGCACATTGTGCTGTCAGATGCGGCGATGGAGACGGCGGTAGCCGGGGTGGCGATCGGACTGTTCGCCAATTCCGGGCAGATATGCGCTGCCGGCACGCGGATCTTCGTGCACCGCTCCAAGTACGAGCAACTGCTCGAGGGTCTCGGCGCAGCCGCCAACGGCGTCAAGCAGGGCGATCCTTTCAGTCCCGAAACACAGATGGGTGCGCTGGTCAGCAAGAAACAGCTCGATCGCGTCACAGGCTACGTCAAGCTCGGCGTACAGGAAGGCGCTAAGGTAGTGGCAGGCGGCGACCGCCGCACCGGCAAGGGTTACTTCTTCAAGCCGACGATCCTTGCCAACGTGCGCAACGACATGCGCGTCGCGCAGGAAGAGATATTCGGTCCAGTTGGCGCGGTCATGGCCTTCGATGACATCGACGAAGCCGTGCAGCTGGCGAACGCTACGCGCTACGGACTCTCGGCAAGCGTCTGGACGCGCGATATCAATGCGGCACACTCCATCGCCGCCAGAGTTCGCGCCGGCACGGTGTGGATCAATGGCTGGGGCGCGATCGACCCGCGTCTGCCCTGGGGCGGGTTCAAGACCAGCGGCATCGGACGCGAGCTCGGTGCGCGCGGGCTCGACGCCTGCACGGAGGAAAAGGTCGTTACCGTGGTGATGTAGCGTTACGCGCTCGGCCCGCCAGATTCAGGCGACGCGAGCAACCTTCGGCGAGAGCAAACCAAGAAGAAAACGACTCCGCCCTGTGCGGCTCTCGCGCTGAGGCTGGACGCAAGATCTACTCGCATGCGAGCAGCGTCCGCCCGCGCCCCTCATCCACCAAACGGCCTACTCCGTCTTGGCCAGGCCGGTGCCGGATCAGATCGCGATGGTGATGCATTCAGGATGCCACCGAAATGTTATCTCGACTTCGCTAGAGTTCTCGATCCGCCACGCGCCCGCGGCGCTCGTGTCCGCCCGCGGGCGCGGCGATACTGACTGCCTGGGGGATACAGCGTGCCGACACCGCGACCCAACTTGCTGCTCATCGTGGCCGATGACCTCGGCTTCTCGGATCTCGGCGCCTTCGGCGGCGAGATCGAGACACCGCACCTCGATCGGCTGGCAGCCTCTGGCGT
>Ga0187783_10000421_pt1 | contig 31283 bp, 25 predicted proteins | sample 1015_SJ02_MP02_2_FD_132471 | JGI IMG/M metagenome (GOLD analysis project Ga0187783, IMG submission 132471) | Tropical peat soil microbial communities from peatlands in Department of Meta, Colombia - 1015_SJ02_MP02_20_MG | ecosystem: Environmental > Terrestrial > Soil > Wetlands > Peat | place... | reverse complement strand
TGCCCCGAGTGCCCCATCCGCGCCGCGTCTTTGTTTTTGCGGCCAGGGTGGGAGCCGTGCTTCTCCCGACTGCCTGTCTTTTCGCTCGCGCACAGGACGCGGCGCCTTCCCCCACTTCCGCCCGCGTCGACGAAATCCTCTCTTCCATCCATCGCGCGCAGACCATCCGCCAGGTTGCCCTTTCGCCCGACAGCAGGCGCATCGCCTGGCTCCTCGGCCGCGAGATTTACGTCGCTCCCATCTCCAATCTCGCCTCGAGTCAACGCGTCACCGCCGCCACCTCTACTGACCAGCACTGTTCCGAGCGCGATCCCCTTTGGTCTCCCGATTCCGCTTCGCTTGCCTTCGTCTCCGATTGCGCCCAGCCTGGCGAACAGTCCGACATCTATCTCTCGCACCTCGACGGCAAGCAGCCTTCTCGTCTCAGCCAGCTCCACGGCGAAATCGATGCACCTGCCTTCTCGCCCGACGGCCAGCGCATCGCCTTCCTCTTTGTCGAAGGCGCCACGCGTCACGCAGGCGCGTTGGCCGCCATGAAAGCGCCTTCGGGCGTCATCGGCGAAGAGGGAATCGAAATCCAGCGCGTCGCCACGATTCCCGTTGCCGCGCCTCAACCCGTTCCTCCGCAGTTCGCCACGCCACCCAACCTCCACGTCTACGAGTTCGACTGGTCTCCCGACTCCCAATCTCTCGCCTACACCGCCGCTGACCCTCCAGGCGAAAACAACTGGTGGGTCGCCAAACTCTACACGCAACAAATTAGAGGGGTCGCCCCACCCTCTCCGTCCGCCGCGGTTGCCCCACCCTTTCCGTCCGCCGCAGCCAGCGGCGGACGCGAAGGGTGGGAAGGAGCCCCCAACGCGATTCTCGACCCCTCCACCGTCTCCGGCCCGCTCCACGGCCTCCAAATCGCCGTTCCACGCTGGTCACCCGACGGCAAATCCATCGCCTTCATCGGCGGCCTGATGAGTGATCAGGGTTCCACCGGCGGCGACGTATACGCCATCGCCGCCGCAGGCCGACAGGAACCCACAAATCTCACCGCCGGCCGCCACGAGTCGGCCACTTGGATCTCATGGCAGATACCCGGAGAAATCGACTACACCGTCCTCGCCGGAGGATTGAGCCAATTGCGATCTCTGGCCCTCGAGTCGCCATCGACCCTGTCGGCTAGGGGGAACGCACTCCGATTCCAGTTTCCCGCTGCCATTGCCGATGGCCGCATGGAGCTGAGCCTTTCTTTCGCGCGCGGCCAGTGGGCCTTTGTGAAGAGCTCCTTTTCTGAACCGCCAGAGATCTGGTACGCCCGAGATGTCGCCGCCGAGTGCATTCCTTCCGCCGACAATCCCAATGCCTGCTATGAATTTCTCCAGCTCTCCCATTTCAATGACGGCATAAAGCCCACCTGGGGGCCAGTCGACTCGCTCTCCTGGACCAACGAGAAGTTCCACATTCAGGGCTGGCTTCAGCTCCCCGCCAACTACGACCCGTCGAAGAAATATCCCCTCGTCGTTGAGGTTCACGGCGGTCCCGCCGCAGCTTTTGTTTCACGCTGGGAGACAGGTGGACCCTTCAGCCCTGCAGTCTTTTCCGCCTTGGGATTCTTCGTTTTCATGCCTAACCCCCGCGGCAGCTATGGCGAGGGCGAAGCCTTTACCCAGGCCAACCGTAAGGACTTTGGTTACGGAGATTTACGCGACATTCTCGCCGGCGTCGATTCCGTCCTCGCCCACTACTCCATCGACCCCGGTCGCATCGGCCTCGACGGCTGGAGCTACGGCGGTTTCATGTCCATGTTCGCCATCACCCAGACCCATCGCTTCCGCGCCGCGGTGGCCGGCGCTGGCATCGCCGACTGGCTTTCCTACTACGGCGAAAACTCCATCGACCAGTGGATGATTCCTTACTTCGGCGCCTCCGTTTATGACGACCCCCAGGTCTATGCCAACAGCTCCGCCATCAATTTCATCAAGCAAGTCTCCACCCCCACCCTCGTCCTCGTGGGGGACCGAGACGGCGAATGCCCGGCTCCGCAGTCATTCGAGTTCTGGCATGCTTTGCGTGATCTCCACGTTCCAACGCAATTGGTCGTGTACGCAAACGAAGGCCATGGCCTCAGCGATCCGGCTCACCGTCGCGATGTATTGCAGCGCGCAGTTGATTGGTTTACGCGCTATTTGCTTCCAGGCTCATGAGTCTGAGAGTGACCGCCATTCACGCCGTCGATCCTGCTCGCGATCGAGCTACGCCGGAGTCTATTTAGGCAGCACATTGCGGTGGGTGAGGCCATGTCAAAGCCTGCCCCATCCTGTTACACTTTTTCCTTGGAGAATTCAGTGTCATTTCGCTTTGCGGGCTGCCTGCAACAGCGAGCAATTGGACTTCTGGCGCTTAACTGTGGCTCACCCCCCGCGAGCTGGTGCAGGGCGGGTGGAGGGCGGCCCTAACTCCATTCTTCTTACTTGGTTCATGTGACCGTTCCGCAGATTGACGGTGCGGAACGGGGAGGATTCATGCGGCGGTTCTTGACCCTTGTCTGTCTGTTCGGGCTGGCAATTCCGGCAGGAGTATCCATCGCGGGTTGTACTCGCAATCCGGGGGCCAAATATTGCAATGGTCTGGGGTACGGGTTGCTCAACACGCAGGTAGCGTCAATTGTTTTGCAACCGCAGATCGCTGGAATCTCTTTAGCATTCGGGCAGACCGTTCAGGCTCAGGCGCCCAAGGCGTACACATGCAAAGGCAGTGCAGCTTCAGTCAGTGCCTCGCGTTATAGCTACGGCACGACCAACAATCAGTTGGTCGACATTTCGCCAACCGGGAACATTTGCGCAGGCACTTGGAATCGGAACACCGGCGGTGGAATCGCCGATTATACGTACTGCTACTATCCAAATCCCCCACCTTCCACGAACGGCTTGCCTTACGGCATCGCTTACATCACTGCTACCGCTGACTCAGTCACCTCGAATCCCGTCACTGTCTACGTTCACGCGCCGATATCCAGCATCAGCCTGGTGACTACTCCCTTGTCCGGATCCCCCACGCAAGGATGTTACTCGCAAAACCAGCAAGCCCAACTCGACGCCGAGGCGTTTTACAGTCTCAATGGCGTTCAAACGCCTATCTGCGAGCCGGGATCTGCGACTCTCGCCGATTGCTCAAGTTCTATCGGCACGCTCAATTTCTCAGTCGGCACCGGATCTGTCGCGACGATTGATCCGACTGACAACGTCATCACAGCTCATCTGCCTGGGACGACGGTGATCACTTCGTCGATCGCGCAATCTTCTTCCTCGGCAGGCTATTTTTCCACCTGCCCGCCATCGTCCATCAGTGTCAACCTGGCCAACGGAAGCACATCGGGAGTTGTGACTCAGGGAGTATCTCAGAATCTGACTACCACAGTGACCGACACCCAAGGCAATCAGATCACCGGCTTGAATTTGACTTACGAATCCACGAATCTGATCGACATCAGCGCCGGGAGCGGCGGTGCGATCAATGCGGCGTTTCCCGGCATCGCTTCTGTTTTCGCGACGTGCCAGCCTTCTTCGTGCAACCCAGCGCCGATCAATCAACTTGGATTGTTTGGTACTGGTTTGTCACTCTCATCCAACCCAGTGAACATCATCGTGCCCGGCACTACGAGCGATTTCGCGTGGTTTGGGGCGCCAGGCCAGTCACAATATTTCGCTTCCGTCGAACTGTTGACGGGTGCGACGAGTTCGACAGTGCGCTTACCGTACGTTCCCAACTCGATGATGATGGACGCGGGCGGACATAGTCTCTACTTTGGCTCGCCGCGAGAATTGATGATTTACTCGACCAGCACGAATGGCATTTCGAAACAAGATCCTACGGCTCCCGGTGTTGTTCTGGCAGTATCCCCCAACAACAGTCAGTTGCTGATCAACGATCAGATTCGCGGGCTGTTTTATCTGTACAACATCGCTTCAGGATCGTCGCAGACGCAGGGCGGCCTCGCGGGAGCGGCAGCCTGGACGCCAGATTCAAGTACGCTTTACATCGTTGATAGCTCCTCACTGGGCGGCGCACACACTGACACTCTTTACGTCTACAACACCAACTCCGGGTGGAGCTCTTACCCACTCTCTGCTCCGCCCGGTTTTTGGGCCACCAATTCCATTTCTCCGATCGCCAGGAATCTCTCGATCACTGTGCCCAGCATCGGTGCTTATCTCAGCGGCGATCCGACCGTCGCGCACACATGGTGCCCCTCAGGCGATGTTGGCAATAACGCGAGCATCGCATTCTACCCTCAGAGCGATTCGCTGAGCGGCATCGAGACAGAGGCGTTGGGCGCTACCTCCGATGGGAGCCACATTCTCGGAGCTGAGCTCAACGGAAGCAGCATCAATCTCACCGATATCGGTGTCAGCATACCCACGGCTTCCGATGCAGTTTGTCCGGGAGTGACTTCGAACGCTCCAGCCCAGGGTGGAATGCTTTCACCGTTGAGCACGAATCCAGTTGTGAATGCACCGGTGAGTCTGTCGGGCGTGACGAATGCGGCGGAAGTCAATCAAGTCGTCACTGGTACTGCGCCGTCGACGGCGTCCGTGACGACCGCCGCACCCATTGCATTTGTCACCTTCACGCCAAACGGCTCAGTGGCAAATGCACAATTGCCGTACTACCTGCCCCGGCCAAGCGGCGCCGGTGCTGGATCCGCAGGTTATGTGGCTTTTGATTACAATTCCTCCCAAATTCCGCCGCCTCCAGCAACAGCTCCGCTCGCTGGTGCATTTTCGCCAGACCATTCCATATTCTTCGTTTCCACCGCTGGCGATAATGAGATTCACTTCATTTCCATCCCCCCAAATGTGTCGACCAGTTCACCCCCAACCGATACCCAGCAAATCAGCCCTAATCTCCCAGCCTGCACGCCAGTCTCTGCGGGGGGCACCGATGCAGGATGCCTCTATCCAGCGGCGCCGCCTGCTGGCACCTACGTTCCCGCGACGGTGGTTACCGTCAAGCCGCGTTCCGTGACCTAGGTCTCTACCTGGGTGGGTAGCCTGTGAAGACGTAGTCTCGCGACGCCATAACCTTGTGGCAGGTATCTCCGCAACCGGTGCCAGTGACCGCGGGCTTGAATGTCTTGGTCGAAGGATCATACTCGAACTTGGCGTATGCCCATCCATGCGTATTTTGGAATCGCTTTGAGTCCTTCACCATGAACGAAACTGACTTTAACGTATCCGGAACTTCGACAAAATACTGCGACACAGGATTCCTCTTTTTGATCCACTCGATTTTTACGATCTTCGAGCCCTCTGGGAACTGCTTGCCGTTGTCCGGGACGCCTTCTCTGCACGCCGCAATCATCGTAGGGTTGCCCAAGATCGCCTTTACGCTGCCCTCTGTTTCACTGACTGCGACGTCCTGCCATGTGTCGTAACCTCGAAACTCAGAAGACGCAAGTCCATCGGGCACCCTAAGCGTGTACTTGTCCTGCGCCGGGAGCGCCAACTTCACAGAGACAGCCAAGGCCGTCACGAGAATGGCGTCCGCAAGAATCTCTTTTGATCTCATGATCAACTCCTTCTCGTTATCGTTTTCATCAGCAACTACGAAGGAACCGCCGGCGCCGCCGCTGTGGCGGCTCGATCCACGGCAGATGCATCTCGAGGAGGTGGCAACTTTTGCAGCTTTTCAAAGGCGGCTGTGAGGAAGTCGGTCTTGCCCGATCCGGGATTTTGGCTGCATCGCCCGGATGCCGGGTAATATACACCGTCCGCACTGCTGAGTGAAGCATTATTGAGCTCGTATTCACCCGGCAGAAGAACGCTCCATGGTCGATCGCCCCCGGGGCCGGCCCTCAGAAGATAGAATCGACGCATGATCAAGGGCATCTCGATCCTTCGGCCGGCTGCGAGCGCTGCCGCCTTCGAACGGCTGTCGAGTTTCTTCGCAGCTCTTGGATTTGCTCCTGGGAAGGGCTGGACCGAGGAGGGAAGCCGTGGCGCATCGTTCCTTGCGCCCTTGGGCAATATCGAGTTCGTTGACGGTAGTTTGCCGTCGACGACAGATATTCTGGTCGAAGTCACATCGCTGGACTCGCTTTATCAGGCGACCGAAGCCTGGCTGCGCGCCAACGGCGGCGACGCGGCCGCCAGCCGCATCTCGCCAATTGCCGAAACTCATTGGAAGTCTCGCCTGTTCACAGTCGAACCCGAACTGGGTTTCTCATTCAGCTTCTGGGCCTGGAGCGATCCGGTGAAAGGCAAGCCAGTGGCCCTGGAAGGCGATCTCTCCGCTGAGGGAATGAAGTTCGCCATCGTCGTTTCCCGCTGGAACGCCGTCATTACGGATCGCTTGCTCGATGGTGCGCTCGATGCGTTGTTGCGCAGCGGCGCCAACCGCGCTGACATCGAAGTGATTCGCGTTCCGGGATCCTGGGAAATTCCCGCTGCCGCGCGCACCATTGCCGACGCGGGCGAGGTGAACGCCATTATCGCCCTGGGGTGCCTATTGCGCGGCGAGACTGCCCATTACGAAGCCATTTACAACGAAGTGGCCCGAGGCATCGGTCAGTCGCAACAGGCAACCGGCATCCCGCACAGCTTTGGCGTGCTTACTTGCGAAACCCTGGAACAGGCTCTCGATCGCGCCGGCATGAAGGCTGGAAACAAGGGATTTGAAGCGGCCGCAGCTGCCATTGAAATGGCGAGCCTGAAGCGCAAAGTGTCGTCGGGTGGTCCTGCTTGAGCTCAGGACAGCACCACTCATCAGGGCGTCGCAAGTCACGCGAACTTGCCATGCAGATGCTTTTTCAGATGGACATGGGCAGGCAAACGCCCGATCAGGTGCGCACTACCTTTTGGAAGGCGGGAGATGCCGTCGATCCGCAGGTGCGCGGATTTGCCGAGGACCTGTTTCGCCTCGCAGAAACTGAACAACAGCAAATCGACGCTCTCATCACGGCTCACTCACAGCACTGGCGTCTCGACCGAATGCCCGCCGTCGATCGCAACCTGCTGCGCATGGCAGTCGCCGAACTCATCGGCTGCAAGTCGACGCCGTTCCCCATCGTCATCAACGAGGCGCTGGAGATTGCTCGCCGCTATTCCGCCCCCGAATCCATCAATTTCTTGAACGGCGTACTCGACTCCATCGCGCGAAACCTGATTGAAGCAGGCAACAGCAAGAAGGGAACAGGCAAGAGAAAGCGATCGTGAAACCATTCGCGAGAAACCATGTGTGTTCCTCTCTCTAGCGGCGATCAATTCGCTCCTGCTATCCTTGATTTGTGATTCACCGCAACAATGCCAGATATTACCTGCGTTTTGCTGTGCTTCTGGCAGTGTCTGTAGCGGGTTGCCATAGGGAAGAACAGGCCGTCGAAGGCGTTGCGCAGAAGGCTGCCAAAGCGGAGCATCAGGCGCAGGCAACGGCGACGGAGCTGGATAGCGAACGCGCGCAACTTGACCAGATTCCTCTACCCACAAAAGGGCTCTATATAGATGTGCACGACGCTTCAACTTGGGCAAATCCGTTTCTATCTGTCGGCCCCGACACCATCACGCTCAGAATTCTGATGCCCGATTCGAACTCGAGCCCGGCAGGAGAGGGATCGATGCTGCGCCCAGTTGCCGCTCGCCGGCAGGAGCTCGAGTTACGGCCCTCCGATCTCGAACAGGCCATCGTGGCTATTCCAGCTGCCGCGTGGCCCTATGGGCGGGTGATCGCCGTTGCGGAATTGTCTTCGGCGCCAGCCAAAGAGAGGGTGAGCGTTCGGCGAAACGTGGAGGGTGCAATCAAGAAACTCAATGACCTGGGAGTCGTGGTTGAAGAGTGGCCGGCGCGATAAAAGCATCGACCTGCAGGTCATGAGCGCTACTATTCCAATGTGAGCGTTTCTTCTTTCGCGATTCTTTCCAACCATTCTCCCCTCGATCACGAACGGTTCTCGGCACATCGCGAACTGGAATCTCTGCTGAAGAAGAATCTTCGCGGCTCGCGCGGATCCGATTTCGTCCGGTTCGATCGCGGTTCGCGCGCGCTCTATGCCGCGGATGCATCGAATTACCGCCAGCTCCCCATCGGCGTCGTGTTTCCACGCGACGCCGGCGACGTGGAGGCTGCTCTGGCGGCCTGCCGCGCAACAGGAGCGGCGGTTTTGCCGCGCGGCGCCGGCACGAGTCTTGCCGGCCAGTGCGTCAACGTCGCATTGGTCTTCGACTACTCGCGGCACATGAACGCGTTGACCTCGCTCGATCCCATGGCGAAGCTGGCAACCGTGGAGCCCGGGATTGTTCTCGACCGGCTGCGCGACGCGGCCGAAGCTCATCATTTGACCTTCGCGCCCGACCCGGCCTCGCACTCACGCTGCACGCTGGGCGGCATCATCGGAAACAACAGCTGCGGCGTGCACGGGCTGCTCGGCGGCAAGGCAGTGGACAACGTGGAGTCGCTCGACATCGTTCTCTACGACGGCACGCAAATGCGAGTCGGCGCGACGGCGCCTGAGCAACTCGACGCACTCATCCGAGGCGGAGGACGCGCCGGGCAAATCTATGCCGGGCTCAGGGAGATTCGCGAGCGATACGGCAACCTGGTTCGCGAAAAGTTCCCGCGGATTCCCCGGCGCGTTTCCGGTTACAACCTCGACCAGCTTCTGCCCGAGAACAATTTTCACGTGGCGCGGGCGCTGGTCGGCTCTGAAGGCACCTGCGGAAATATCATTTCAGCCCGGCTGAACCTGACGGCGAGTCCTCCGTTTCGCGTGCTCACGGTGCTGGGATTCGACGATCCATTTCTCACCGCCGACGCCGTACCGCGGGCGCTCGAGCACAAGCCGATTGGCCTGGAAGGTTTCGACTCGATGCTTGCGGACTTCATGCGGCGCAAGGGCCTGGCGTTGAAGCAGCTCAATCAGCTGCCAGGAGGCCGGGGATTCTTGCTGGTTGAAGTGGGAGCGTGGAGCGCGGAAGAAGCACGCGCCAAGGCGGAGTCGCTGGCGACCGCGGCGCAGACGTGGGACTCAAGGCCCGTGGCGCACATTTGCACATCGGAGGAGGCCGCAGCCGCGTGGCATGTGCGCGAGTCGGCACTGGGAGCGACGGTTTTCGTGCCTGGCGAGCCGGACGGGTGGGAAGGCTGGGAGGATGCAGCCGTTCCGCCGGAGCGATTGGGCGACTATCTGAGGGCCCTCTGCAAACTGATGGCGGAATTCGGTTATCGCAGCCCGCTCTACGGGCATTATGGCCAGGGATGCGTGCACACGCGCATCAATTTCGACTTTCGCAGCGGGGAGGGAGTGCGGCGATATCGCGAATTCATTGAGCGCGCGGCGGATGTGGTTCTCTCGTTCGGCGGATCGCTCTCAGGCGAGCATGGCGATGGGCAATCACGGGCAGCGCTGCTGCCGAAAATGTTCGGCCCGGAGCTGGTCGAGGCCTTCCGCCAGTTCAAGAAACTGTGGGACCCGGACAATCGCATGAATCCCGGCAAGCTTTCGGATGCAGTGCGGGTATACGACCCAACGGAGAACCTTCGTCACTACCCGCCACAAGGGAGCCCGGCGCCGCTCGCGGTCGAAACGCATCTGGCGCTTGCCTCGAGCGGCGGGTCGCTGAAACGCGCCACGGAGCGCTGCGTGGGCGTGGGCGCTTGCCGGAACATGCAGGGCGGCGTGATGTGCCCGAGTTATCGAGCGACGGGCGATGAGCAGCACTCCACAAGAGGACGCGCTCACCTGCTTTGGGAGATGCTCGCCGGAACGCTGCGTGAAGAGGGATTTCAGAGCCGATCAGTGTTCGAAGCACTCGATTTGTGCCTGAGTTGCAAAGCCTGCAAGTCGGAGTGCCCGGTGCAGGTTGATATGGCGGCATACAAATCGGAGTTCCTGGCTCAACGCTACAATGGGCGGCTGCATCCGTTGCATCACTACATTTTCGGGTTTGCCGACCGGCTGGCGAAGCACGGCTCGATGACCCCGGCGCTGACGAACTGGATTCTCACCAGCCCGCTGACAGCTCCGCTCGTCAAGCGCATTGCCGGCGTGGCGCGCGAGCGGGAACTGCCAAAGCTGGCGGCGAAGAGCTATCAGAGAGCCCGCTGTTCCTCAGACTCCCTCCAAAGGGCAGCCGCACTGCAAGTGCCCCCACCGCAGGCGGCGGGACGGCCAGTCCTGTTGTGGCCGGATACATGGAACAACTACTACCAGCCGGAGACTCTGAGTGCAGCGGAAAGATTGCTCGCGTCGGCGGGCTTCGCAATCGAAACGCCGGGCGCGCATATCTGCTGCGGGCGGCCGCTCTACGACTTCGGGCTGCTCGCGGCAGCGCGTTCGTATCTTGCTCGCGTTCTCGAAGAGATGGCGCCGCAAATCGACGGAGGGCTTCCGTTCGTCTTTCTCGAGCCAAGCTGCGCCAGCGTCTTTCGCGACGAACTTCTGGAACTGTTTCCGGGCGATTCGCGGGCGCGGCGGCTGAGCCGGCAGGTCTGGCTGCTGGCCGATTTTCTTGTTGCTCAAGCGCCGGATTTTGCCGCGTCGCGGCTTGCGGGCAAGAACATACTGGTTCACGGCCATTGCCATCACAAGGCAGTCTTTGGCGGGCCGGAGAATGAGATCGCGCTGCTGCGCAAAACCGGGGCGGCGGTAGAACTGATCGAGGCCGGCTGCTGCGGCATGGCAGGACCTTTCGGATTTGAGGCCCATAAATTTGAGGTGTCGCGGACGATCGCGAACCAGGAGTTGCTTCCAGCGGTGCGGGCTGCAGATCCCGAGACGATCGTGGTTGCCGACGGCTTCAGTTGCCGGGAACAGATTGAGCAACTCGGACAACGGCGGGCTGTTCATTTTGCGGAGGTGATGGCGGGAAGACTAGGGACTAGGGACGAGGGACTAGGGGCCAGGGATGCGGGGAAATGACGACCTGCGGGTGGAGGAAAATGAAAGCTCAGAGTGAAGCAAAAACTGACGGATTCCGGAAGTGCAAAAACACTCCATCTGCAGGTGGAGAAATCGGCGAATTGCTCCACCTGAAATAGCATGAAAAAACAAGAAGTGACGGAATGATTGATGCGCGGAGACTTTTTAAAGACAGGGATCAGGGGTTAGGGATCAGGGGTCAGATGGTTATAAGAGGCTATAGATAGCGATATTTGCGCGTTTATCCTGGCAGCAAGCCGTCGCGGCGAGTTTTGTGTCATCTCCCGCAAAAACATTGTCGGACCGCGCAACCGGTGTTTTTCTGCGCAGAAAACGACCCGAGGGCTGACGACTGCAGCGCCAGTCCACTGCCTGGGGGACTGGCGAGGGGCGGGCCGAATGGCTGCTTGGCGCTTGCTGGTGTAATGGAACTCAACCGGAGCGTTACGCCGGCACGCTGCATTGACTGGCTTTTTCCTCGGGTCGTACCATCGAGGGTCGCTCCCGATCCAGATAGCCCCACCGGAATCGCAGGTCGTCTGCAGGCATGATCGACCAGACCATCTCGCACTACCGCATCGTCGAGAAGATCGGCGGGGGCGGCATGGGTGTAGTTTACAAAGCCGTCGACACCGAGCTCGGCCGCTTTGTTGCCTTGAAGTTCCTGCCCGATGACGTGGCCAGGGACCCGCAGGCTCTGGAACGATTTCGCCGTGAAGCGCGAGCCGCGTCAGCCCTGAACCACTCCAATATCTGCACCATTTACGAGATCGGCAACGACGCCGGACAGTCCTTTCTGGTGATGGAGTACCTCGACGGGTTGACGCTGAAGCACCGCATCGCCGGCCGTCCGATGGAGACCGAGACGATCCTGTCACTGGGCATCGAGATCGCCGACGCGCTGGATGCGGCGCACGGAACGGGAATCATCCACCGCGACATCAAGCCGGCAAATATCTTTGTCACCGGGCGGGGACACGCCAAGATTCTGGACTTCGGGCTGGCGAAGGTGACGCAGCCATCGCGCGAGCCGGGCAACGCGGCCCAGGAAGCACGCGAAACGACGCTGACAGTCGAAGAGCCGCTGACCAGCCCCGGCGCCACTATGGGGACGGTGGCGTACATGTCGCCTGAGCAGGTGCGGGCAAAGGAGCTCGACGCCCGCACCGACTTGTTCTCATTCGGCGCGGTGCTGTACGAGATGGCAACCGGCCAGCTGCCCTTCCGCGGCGAGAGCTCAGGCGTGATCTTCAAGGCCATCCTCGACGCTGCGCCCACTCCCGCGGTGCGATTGAATCCCGACCTTCCAGTGGAACTGGAACGCATCGTCAACCGCGCGCTGGAGAAGGATCGAAACCTGCGCTACCAGCATGCCTCAGACATAAGGGCAGAGCTGGAGCGTCTCAAACGGGACACAGAGTCGGGAAGGGTCATTGTGGCGCAGGGCCCGAGCCGGACGAAGATGACTGTGCTCGCCCGTCCGGCCGTCCGCAAGGCGCTGATCTTCGCCACAGCGCTGGCCGTCCTGGCCACGATCGGCATCGGTGTTTACAAGTACCGCTCCCGCTCAGTTCTGCCCGCGAACAGCCGCGCGCCACTGTATGTCTCGGAGTTTACCAACTCCACCGACGACACGGTCTTCGACGATGTTCTGCTCGACATCGTCGCCAAGGAATTGAATCGATCGCCGGCGGTTCGAGTTCTGGATCCCGATATCGATAGCCTTGCGGACCTGTTGCAGAGCGCTGGCAGGAATCCGGACGAACGCTTCACTCCGGAACTTGCCAGGCAGATGTGCGAACAGAACAAAGGGAGCTTCTTCACGAATGGAGAAATTGGGCCGCAAGGGAACGGCTATTTGCTCGATCTCGCTGTGCGGAAATGCGGCTCAGGCCAGGTTGTAGCCCAACAAAAAGGCGATGCGCCGGGCAAAGATCGCGTGATGCAGGTGGCGAGCCAGCTTGCTGCAAACCTTCGCAGTCAGCTGTCCGGGGACTCCGCGAACCCTGCCGGCAACCGGCCCGCGCCATTGCCCACCGCTTCTCTGCCGGCTTACCAGGCCTACCTGATGGGCGACCGGCTCATCGAAACCCAACTTGAGCAAAGCGCCGCGATGCTTCGTCGCGCCACAGAGCTTGATCCGAATTTTGTCGAGGCCTGGGACGTACTGTCGTTCGCAGATTACAACCTGCACGAAGCCAGCCGATCTGCCGACGATCTCAAACGCGCCTTCGATCTGCGCGAAAAACTTCCCGAGAGCGAAAAAGCGGGAGTGGAAGCGCGCTATTACCATGCGGTCACCGGGGAAATTTACAGGGCCATCGAGGCCTTGCAAACCTGGGAAAAACTGGACCCCAACAACTTTGCGCCCCACAATCTGCTGGGCCTGACCTACGCAGACCTCGGCATGTACGAAAAGGCGACGGCCGAACTTCGGGAGAATACAATCCTTTTTCCGACCTTGCCGCACGCAATCTCCAATCTGGCAACTATTCTTTGCGCCCAGGGCCGTTACGAGGAGGCGGGTGCTCTCCTCGGGCGCATCCCTGCCGATCAAACACTCAGTTTCTACGAACACCGGGCGCGCTACTACATCGCGACGCTCCGGCCCGATCAAGCGGCGCTCGCTCGAGAGCGAACATGGATGGAACAAGACTCCGACGAACCCCTCGCAGTCGCTTTCCTCGCATCGATCGATTTCAACGAGGGGCGTTTGGAGAGGGCCCGCCAGCGTGTTGACCACGGTGTGAACATTGCGACCGGTTCAGGCATGTCGGAGGCCGCGTCCGGTATGCTCCTCGTTCTCGCGGGAGCTGAGGTTCTGTACGGCGAAACGGCCGCCGCCACGCAAACTCTCAGTCACGCGCTTCGGTCGACCGATTCGAAGGAAGTCAAACAAGGCGTAGCCAGGCTCATGCTCCTCAATGGCCAGGAGCGCGAGGCGCAAAAGATCATGAACGACCTGCTACACGAGTATCCCGCCGATACATTTCTCAATGAATTGGACGCGCCTCTTGCTCTCGCCGCTTCGCAGTCAAGCCGCGGTCAACCTGACGACGCCTTGCACACCCTTGATCAGGTGAAGCCGTTCGAGTTCGGCTTGATGGCCGAGTTTATGCCCAATTACCTGCGCGCGTTAACCTACCTTCGGCTCCATCGTCCCGAAGATGCTGCTGAGGAATTCAGGGCGATTCTCGTGCATCGCGGAGTGTCCCCATTCAGTCCGATCTTGACAGCGTCGCAACTTGGGCTGGCGCGCGCGTACGCAATGCAGAAAGATGTTGCCAAAAGCCGGGCCGCCTACCAGGCCTTCCTTTTGAATTGGAAGAATGCCGACCCTGACATCCCTATCTACAAGCAGGCCAAGGCCGAGTGTGCGAAGCTGCAATCCGGAAACATTGAAAACGTTCTCGGACAGACTCCGAGGTCTTGGTAGGTTTGTCGGCAATACGGCGGTAACCAGTTCGTTATTTCTGGATTGCCGGTGAACCGGCAATAGGAATTCGAGCAAGCGACCAAAATAAATCGGGAACTCGCCACCAGGGGTCTTCCCCTTCCCCGAAAGAGCGCTGAAATTCGAGCGAACCAACGCTGAAAAAGACATCGGGGAACTATAATAAGCCGCACCGATGCCAGTCAGTTCGGGAACGAAGTTCGGGCCATACGAGATCGAGAAGTCGCTGGGCGCCGGCGGCATGGGTGAGGTGTACCTGGCGCGTGACACCCGGCTGGGACGCACCGTCGCGATCAAGATTCTGCCTGAACATTTGTGCGGAACGCGCGAGGCGAAAGAGCGCTTCGACCGCGAGGCGCGGGCTATCTCGTCGGTAAGCCATCCGAATATCTGCAATCTCTACGACGTGGGCGCGCAGGACGGCACGAGCTATTTAGTGATGGAGTACCTGCAAGGGGAAACGGTGGCGGACCGGCTGAGCCACGGTCCATTGGCGCCGGAACCGTTGGTGAGAATGGCGCTTGAAATCGCCGAGGGGCTGGACAAGGCGCATCGGGGCGGGCTGGTGCATCGCGATCTGAAGCCGGCGAACCTGTTCATCACCCAGGATGAGCACGTCAAGATCCTGGACTTCGGTTTGGCGAAGGGCCTGGAGGCGGGCATCGATGGGGCGACGACGGAGGGGGCGAACTTCACCAGTCCGGGGCTAACCGTAGGCACGATCGCGTATATGTCGCCCGAGCAGGCTCGGGGCGAAGCCGTGGACGCGCGAAGCGATCTATTCTCGCTGGGGATGGTGCTGTACGAGATGGCGACGGCGAGGAAGGCGTTCGGCGGATCGTCGCCGGCGGTGATTCTGGAAGCGATCCTGAATCGGGATCCGGAGCCGCTGACGGAGGTCAATCCGCGGATGCCGCGAACCCTGGAAGTCATTCTTGAGAAGCTGCTAGATAAAGACCCGGATCTGCGATACCAGACTGCGGCAGAATTGCGCACCGACCTGAAGCGGTTGAGCCGCGATTTGGGATCGGGACGGCGTGCGGCGACGGAGCCCGGCGCATCGGGAGCGGTCGCTCAGGCCTCGCCCGTCAAGCAAAAATCCGTTGCGGTGCTGTATTTCGAGAACCAGAGCGGATCGAAGGAAGACGAGTATTTCCGGGACGGGATCACGGAAGACATCGTAACGGAAATCTCGAAGATCGGACAGCTGGACATCTTTCCGCGATCAGAGATGATGGCCTTTCGCGACAAGGTGGTGACGGCGCAGCAAGTGGCCCAGCAGCTGGGAGCGCAATACGTGCTGGAGGGATCGATCCGGCGGTCGGGGAACCGGGTACGCATTACCGTGCAGCTTGTGGAGGCCTCGACGCGGCACTCGGTGTGGGCGGAGCGGTACGACCGGCAAATGGAAGACGTGTTTACGATCCAGGAGGAGATTGCGCGGAGCGTTGCGCAGGCGCTGCGCATTACCCTGACTCCGCAGGAAGAAAAGATCATTGCGCGGCGGCTGACGGAGAATCCGCTGGCGTACGATTTCTATCTGCGCGGCAAGAACTACACGCGGCGGTATAACACCGACTACGCGCTGCAGATGTTCGAGCAGGCGATTCGGCTGGATCCGAACTTCGCACTGGCTCATGCCGGGATCGCGCAGGTTTGCGGGCTGACCTACGAGTTGCGCGAGCGGAATCCGCAACTGATTGAGCGGGGCATGGCGGCCTGCGACCAAGCGGCGGCGCTGGCGCCGGATCAGCCGGAGGTCCTGGTGGCGCGAGCGCGGCTGTTCTACGCGCAGAAGAAGTACGAGGACGCGATCGTGCTGGTGACGCAGGCCATCGAGCGCAAACCGGACTGCGAAGGCGCCTGGAGCGTTCTCGGCCGCGCCTACTTCGCCGCGGGCCGGTATAAAGAGGCTGTGGCGGTGGTGGATAAAGCCGTCGAAGGGAACGGCGACGACTACAACGTCTATCCGCCTTTCAGAAACTCACTGGAGCGGCTGGGGCGCAAGAAGGACTCCGAGCAACTGCAGTCGCGCCAGGCGGTGGTGCTGCGACAGCAACTGGAACGGGAGCCGGAAGACGTTCGCGCCCGCGTGCTGCTGGCGGTGTACCTGTCGGCGCAGCACGATGGGGCGGATGAAGCGGTGCGCCATCTGCAGACCGCGGTCGCCCTGCGGCCCAAAGACACCAACACCTTGTATAACGCAGCCTGCGCCTACGGGTTGATGAAGCTGAAGGCGGAAGCCATGGAGACGGTGAGGCAGGCGCTGGCGGCGGGGTACGGCAATCTGGACTGGATGTCGAAGGACCCGGACCTGGATTGCCTGCACGACGACCCGGAATTCCGCAAGCTGGTGGGGCTTGATTGAAGCACTCGCCCGGCATCTGAAACACAAAGGTCTGTGTCAACGGCGTTGCCGGCTGGTGCTTGGGTTCCGGTCCGATTGGATTCAATGAGTGCGTTGGCCTGTTATCGGCAATTGACTATTTTGGATCGATCTTCTGCCGAACGGCCTTGAGAATCTCATCCGAGAACTGCTCGCTCTTGACTGCTCGGGCTAAAACAACTCCGCCCAGCAAGGCGGCTGTTTGAAAGATTGCCTCTTTCCGTTCTGCTCCGCCTGCAGAAAGAATCTCCTCAAGCCCTTGCTCGAAGGCTGCCTTCACCTCCGGCGTAGAACGAGCGATCTCCTGCCCCAGCGCGGCCATGGTGCAGCCGTCGCCTGAATGATCCCGGTGGCGGGGACTCAGATATCGCTCAGCATAGGCTTGACGGCCCTTCTTCGTTGCACCATGGCTGCGAGCGCGGCCGGCCGAAAGCTCCTGTCCATAAGCGACCGCAGCCTTCTCGAGTTCCTGCTTCGAGCCGAAGTGCGCGTAGAAGGCGCCGTGCGTGAGTCCGGCTGCCTTCATCACTTCGCCGACTGACACGTTTTCAAATCCCCGCTCCCGAAACAGGCGGGAAGCCTCTTTCACAATCCGTTCATGTTTCGCGGCGGTTTCTTTTGCGGGGTAGCGCATTTTTTCTGCATCCTCCATCTATGATGATCATCATATCACATATATGACGGTCATCATAGATGATGGCCATCATCAAGGAGGGAACATGAAGCTCGCAGGCAAAAAGGCTCTCATTACCGGAGGTAACAGCGGCATCGGCCTGGCCACCGCTCGCCTCTTCATCGCTGAAGGCGCGCAGGTCGCCATCACCGGCCGTGACCAGGCCACGCTCGACGAAGCAGCCGCCGAACTCGGCCCCAACGCGCATGGCTATCGCGCCGATGTCACCGTAGCTGAAGACCGCAATCGGCTCTTCTCAGCCCTCTCAAAAGACTTCGGCAAGCTCGACATCGTCTTCGCCAATGCCGGAATCGCCGCCAGAACGCCCACCGGCGCGACCGACGAAGCCACATTCGAAAACATCGTCCATACCAACCTCAGCGGCGCATTCTTTACGGTGAATGCGGCGGCGCCCATGTTGAACGACAACGCCAGCATTATCTTCAACGGTTCGGTGCACAACTATCTCGGGGCAGCCGGACAGGCGGCCTACGCGGCCACAAAAGGAGGAGTTGTCTCCATGGCTCGCGCCATCGCCGCCGACCTTGCGCCGCGCAATATTCGAGTGAATGTCGTCGCCCCTGGAGCGACAAACACGCCGATCTGGAAGCGCGGGCCTCGCGCCTCCATGTCGGCTGAACAGTCTGCCGAGCTCGTTGCTCACTACTCCTCGACGATTCCTCTGGGCCGATTCGGCGAACCGGAAGAACTCGCCAAGGCCGTGCTTTTCCTTGCCTCCAGCGATTCGTCGTACATCAATGCAATCGAGCTGATGGTCGACGGAGGAGCGACAGGTGCTCCGTTCGCTGCTCCCATTCTTCGCAGCTGACGCCCAAGTGCGCACCGTTCCCATCAACAACCTACCCAATTCAATCAAAGGAGAAATCGCAATGAACACGCTCATCAAAACACTGGCCACCATGGTGGCTGCAATCGCAATCACCGCGAGCGCCTTCGCACAGAGCGCACAGGACCTTCGCGGTAGAACTCCGTTCGTGCCAGTCGGCAAAGAGCCTCCGGCTGAGCTCATCGTCGATCCACCCAACCCCCAGGCGCTGGCCGTAGGCGTCGTTCTCATCCAATACAAGGCTGAGAACGTGCACATCGTGCCGGTCTTCGGCCCCGCCGCTGTCAACGTGTTTCCACGTGTCGGCCATCTCCACATCAACGTCGACGACCTTCCCTGGCACTGGGCAGACGCCAGCGATACAGGCACAATTGACGTCAAGGACCTGCCGCCAGGCCCGCATAAGATTCGCATCGACCTCGTCGACGGCAATCACCAGCTGTTTCCCGGCCAGTCAAAGACCGTGACGTTCACCGTGCCCGACACGGCGTCGCATTCGTATTGAAAAGGAGAACATCGTGAAAAAGGGTTACTGGGTCAACGTATATCGATCGATTTCGGATGAATCGGCGCTCAAGGCCTACGGTACATTAGCGCTGCCGGCGGTCGAAGCATTCGGCGGGCGCTTCCTGACCAGATCCACGAGCCAAATTGAGGCCCACGAGGCTGGTTTGGAACTGCGAACCATCATCGTCGAATTTTCGAGCTATGAGAACGCCCTGGCGGCTCGCAGGAGCGAGGCTTATCAAAAAGCCTTGCTGGCACTCGGAGCTGGGGCGGAACGCGACGTTCGCATCGTGGAGGGCGCCTGAGTTCACCGCGAACCATTGTCCCTCATCAACCGGAAGGATGGCCCACTGCCTACATCGTTCGCAGCTTTGAGGCCGGTGGCCATCCATCCCAATCAAGGAGTCAGCCATGAGCAACAACGAAACGCGTCCGAACGACACAGCAACGAACGTGAGCGCCGCAACTGGGGATATGAAACTTGAGGTCGTCGTCATTCCGGTTTCGGATGTCGATCGCGCAAAGGAATTCTATTCGCGGCTCGGGTGGCGGCTCGACGCCGACCGCTCCGCTGGCAGCAGCTTTCGCCTGGTCCAGTTCACGCCTCCTGGCTCGGGCAGCTCCATCCAGTTCGGCATCAACCTCACATTGGCCGCACCTGGTTCGGCGCAGGCGATGCTCCTCGCAGTCTCCGACATTGAGGCTGCACATGAGGATCTCATTGCACGGGGCGTCGATGCGAGCGAAGTGTTTCACTGCGACACCGGAACCGCTTGTCGGTTTCGCGGCGTCGGCGCCCGAATCAACGGCCCGCATCCCGAGCGCCTCAGTTACAGCTCTTTCGTTTCCTTTGCTGATCCGGACGGCAATGGCTGGTTGTTGCAGGAAGTCACACAGCGGCTTGCCGGCCGCGTGGCGGGCAGCACGACCTACGTCTCAGCCCACGACCTGGCCCAGGCGATGATTCGGGCCGAAAAAGCACACGGGGAACACGAAAAATGGATCGGGCAAGCCGATCCCAACTGGCCCGATTGGTACGCCGAATACATGGTCCGGGAGCAGTCAGGCGAAGAGTTGCCGCAATAATAGACGCGGCACAATCGTCATGCCGGCGCGCCCGTCACCGCCTTCGCCACGGCTCAAACGAGAGCGAGGGCTGGCGCCTGATGGCTTTTTGGCGCGTGAAAGGGCTGCTGGGGTTGCACACTGGGGCGCCTTCAAATCGATCACTTCTCGCCTTTAGACAGTGGAATGATTTCGTCGTCCTGCCTTTTCTATCCCTGAGCTTGAAGCCCGAATTGTATTGCCTCTTCAAGCGTATCGATATTGATATCCTTTAGAGCTTTGAACCGAATGCAATACCCGGTCACGCTCGCCTTGCCAAGTTTTTTCCCATACGTCTTGGCCAATTGCTTCTTATCTTTGAGACCAAGAATATAAACCGAGATTCCGGTTTTGTTTGCGCTCACGCCAATTTGAAAAAACTCTTTACTTTTTCCATTGGCATACTTGATGGTGTGAAATCCATATCCTATCGTGGGGTTGGAAACCGTTCGGTTTTTGCTGTCTTTACCATCGAAGAACCATAATTTGCATTCTGGTGACGCTTGAAGCGTGAGCCGATGCAACTGTTGCATGTCACTGCGTTTTGGCTCTGGTTGAGCGGCAATATGCCTGGTGATCTGTTCGCGTACGTTCATGTGTTCTGCTCTCCCGGTCGCGCGCAAGGGATTATACGACGTTGCCCAGGTTGATGGGCCTGAAGGCCTCTGCTCCTTCCGCCTGCGCGCTCGTTCAGTGCACGTCAATTCCCGTGATCGCCACGGCAGAGTCGGGGTCGGCGGAGAAATCGAGGATGTTGTCGCTGGCCTGGCGGTCGAGATTGATCTCGACCCAGACCGCGCCTTCATCGGAGCCAGTGGGCGGGAATGCAACGCGGGTCGAGCCCTGCTGATTGACCGTCAAACCCGCGAGGCGCGAAGTCGGGCCTGAATTCGTGTAATGGATGCGGACCTGCGCCCATGCGTGCTCAGTGGCAGCGACACCGGTGAAGCGCGTGTCCTGATGAGCGAGCGCGTTCGGAGTTTGCTTGGGCGCCGGCTCGTAGTGCCGGAAGCTGCCTTCGGTTCCGCGCACAATGAGGAGGATGCCATCTTGTGCGGGCACGACCGTTTTGTAGGGATCTTTCGTGCTGCCCAGATCACGGGCCGCATATACGTCGCGCACTGAGGCGGAGTCGCCAGCCAGGCCGAGGTCGCTCCACGCCACGTTCATGGGAGCGGGAAACCAGGTTCGGTTGAGCAGCACAACTGCGCGCTCGCCCGGGGTCGAGAGGAATCTGGACCAGACTTCGAGGCCCGGCGCGAGCTCGCGCACCTTGATGGCTTGTAGACCCAGAGCATCCTGATCGATGCGGATGGCTTCGGCATTGGTCAGCGTGGCCAGAGTGTCGGCGTCGAGGCGCGAGAGATCGGCCCCGATGAGCAGCGGAGCTCCGGAGATGACCCACAGGGCCATGTGCAGCCGATTTTGTGCGGCATTCAGGCCGGGCATTCCCAGCACCATCATGTCGGGGTCGTTGTAGAAGCCGGTGTGTTCGGATTCGGGGTGAATGCCCTGATCGAAGTTGGCGAGCATTTTTTCGAAGGACACTTTTCGGCCTGAGTTCACGCTGCCGGCCACGACGGGCGCGACAATGTCTCCGCTGGTGCGCCAGATGGATTGCGCGGCGCCTCCAACGCCGGGCCCCCAGGTCCAGGGGCTCTCTTTGCCCCAGTTGCAGATGGAATAGTAAAGCCGGTGGCCGGTGATTTCGGCGGCGTGGGCGATGGCACGGGCGATCTCGGAATACTGCACGTCGGGGTCGAGATTTTCCTTGTCGCCGCCGCACCAGTCGACCTTCACGTAGTCGAATCCCCAGCGAGCGAACTGGAGAAAGTCCTGCTCGTAGTGGCCCTCGCTGCCCACATGAGAATAGGCGGGGCCAAGGTCCGGGTACATGGAGCAGCCGTCCTTGCCCGCGTCGGTGTAGATGCCCGCCTTGAGGCCCAGCTTGTGGATGAAGCGAACGATGTTGCTCATGTCGCCCGGCTGCTCTCCGGGCTCGATGGCCGGCCATGCTTTGGGGTCGACGACGATGTTGCCCTGGGCGTCGCGGTCGCCGAGCCACCACCCCTCGTCGATATTGACGAATTCGTAGCCGGCATTCTTCAGGCCGGAGCTGACCATGGCTTGTGCCTGCGCCCGGGCAACAGCGGAGCTGATGGTGTTTGAGAAAGCGTTCCAGGACGACCAGCCCATCGGCGGAAGGGGAATCTTTGCGGCAGGAACCGATGGCTGCGCGCCGGCTATGGCCGGGGCCGACACGAGGGGCAGCGCCGCTGCCAGCGCCAGAGAAACAGCAATTGTTAAGTCAATGAGCGCTTTCGCCACAGCCATCGATGCTTTCATGTTTTCCCGTCCACGCGAGGATTCTCATACAGCGCCAGCCGCATCGACCAGCGGCTGCCGGGATGATGCTAACAGGCGCGGTTGCAGCTGGGTGGCCAGGCCTCTATTTGGGTTTGGCTTTGAGGTTCAACGCGACGGCGGCGCGGATGAGATCTTTGAATGCCGCGTCGTTGATCTTGTCGCCATCGTGGATGTCGATGGCGCGGCGGACATTGCCGTCGAGGCTGGAGTTGAACAGGCGCGCGGGGTCGGGCAGGGATGCCCCTTTGGCAAAGGTCAGTTTCACGTGGTCTTTGTAGGTCTCGCCGGTGCAGACGATGCCGCCGTGAGAGAAGACGGGCGTTCCCATCCACTTCACTTCTTCAGTAATTTCAGGGTCGGCCTGGTGGATCAGTTTGCGCATCTTCGCGAGCGTTTTGCCGCGCCAGTCTGCGAGTGAGTTGATCTTGGCGTCGATGAATTCCGAGGCTGATGCTGCTGATGCGGGCGTTTTCATGTTCGGCTCCGATTTTCGAATATACGCTCCTTGCGATTGACCGGGTTCGGGACGCGGAGCAGCGAATTCCGCCGGGTTATCATGCGAATTGCTTACCGTAGTCGGCAACCAGGCGCTGCCAGCCCGAGAACTTCATGGCGTCAGCGCCGGCGATGCGGCCGATGGGATTGCCGGCGATAAGGCGGTCAAGGACGTCGAACGAGATGTGCCAGCCCGCGGCGCCCCAGGCGATGAATCGGCGATCGATGATGTGCCAGAGCGTGAGGCGCGTGCCGCCAGGGAGCGGCTCGAGCTCCCAGCGCAGGTCGCTATATTCAAGCGCCCTGGGCGCGTCGGCGAGCGTGACGGCAGCTTCAGTCACGTTGGCTGTGCCCGCCCAGGTGAGCTTTGCGCGGGTTCCGACGGCGCCCAGGTTCACATCGACCTCAAAGGGCGCCCACTCGCGTAGCTGCGCAGGATCGGTGAGCGCCTGCCAGACTTTTTCGGGCGGATGGCGCAGCTCCCTGGTGAGGATGAGCGTCCACTTGTCCGGAGTCTTTTCGACCTGCGCTCCCGTTGCGGGACCCGGCGCGTATTGCATGCTGTGGCTCATGGTTTGCTCCGATGATTCTCGTCGTTCGTCAGGGGGACTTTCCTCAGGGGCTAAAGCCCACGTTCATTTTGCGGCTTTTTCGGCACGACTCAAGCCACCCCAGCGACGTGGACCTGTCGCTTGGGGGCCCCGGCAAGGCGTGCCCTGGTTACTTCGTGCCGCATCCGGAGACTTCGAGCAGGCTCTAAAAGTCGAGCCCTGATCACTTCGTGCCGCACTCAGGGACTTTCGGCAGGCTCTAAAAGTCGTGCCCGATTACTTCGTGCCGCATGCGCAGGCTTGGCGTCCCTCTTGGTGCCCGAGCCGCCGGGGTCAGCCTTGCCAGCGCGTCAATTCCGTCAGTTGCAGAAGGTTGCCGCAGGTGTCGTTGACCATGGCAATCTTCGAAGCGGTCACGTCGGTGGGCGGCATGGTGAATGCGGCGCCGAGGACCTTCATGCGGTCGTAGTCGGCCTGGAGGTCGTTGGTAAAGAACATGGCTGCGGGCTGGCTCTGCTGGAACAACGCCTGCTGAAAGGTTTTGGCCGCGGGATTGTTGTTGAGCGCCAGCTGCAGCTCTGTGCCGTCGGGATCTTCCGCTGAGGCAACCGTGAGCCAGCGATACGGGCCGTTGCTGAAGTCGGCTTTTTTCTGAAAGCCCAGCACATTGGTGTAGAAGTGCAGGGCGTTTTCCTGATCGTCGACGTACACGGTAGTGAGCTTGATTTTCATCGGTCCCCTCATGTGGTGAGATACGCGGCGGCGGCCGCGTTATTTCGTTTTCCGCTTCTTCGGCGCTGCGATTTCGCCCGACTTGCCGGCGGGAGGGCGGGTTTGTGCTCTTGGGCGCGGTGTCCGCGCCACGCGGTCCCCCATTCGCTCGAGGTGGCGTTCGAGAGCATCCACATGCGCCTCCCAGAACTGGCGGAACTGGGCGAGCCAGGTATCGATCTCGTGGAATGGTTGCGGCCTCAGGCGGTAGAGGCGGCGCTGCGCGTCGACCGTCGATTCAACGAAACCGGCTTCGCGCAGGACGCGCAGGTGCTTGGAGACGGCGGGCTGGGGCATGCGGAGCTGGCGCTCGATCTCTCCCACCGATTGCTGGCTGGAAACCAGAAGGCTCAGGATCGCGCGGCGGTTCGGCTCGGCAACGATTTCGAAGACGGACTCCACGCTCTGTATATACCTCAACTTGCATATACGTGTCAAGGCATATTAGAAGAAAGTAGTGGCTCAGTTTGAATAAGGGCCGTCCCTCAGGGCCTAAAGGCCGATTTCATTTTGGCTGGTTTACGGCACGGCTGAAGCCGTGCCCCTTCAAGGCAAATTCAAACTGAGCCACTGCCTAGATGAAAATCCGACGTGATGGCTGCGGGCGAGGCGGGGGATGGGCTGGCGGGTGCTTTTGGGCGACGAGCCGGGACGAGCAGTTAAAGGGCCGTGGCCGCCGGTTGCGTCTGACGATGCGCCCTGATGATCAAGGGCGGGCAAGCGGCTGGCGGAGGCAGTCTGAAAAAACGAATGCCTCAGGGGCTAAAGCCCCAGGTTCATTTTGCGGCTTTTTCGGCACGACTGAAGTCGTGCCCTGATTACTTCGTGCCGCATCCGGGGACTTTCCTCAAGGGCTAAAGCCCCGGCTCATTGGAACAGGTTTGGCGTACGGGCTAAAGCCCGTACCCTTCAGGCCGTGCCCTCCAGCCGGTATGCTTCAGCGGGTGCCCTTCAGCCCGTATGCTTCAGCGGGTGCCCTTCAAACTGACCCAGCCCAGGGAAAACGGGTAGTGGTCAGTCTGAAGAATCCTACCCTCAGGGGCTAAAGCCCATGCGCATTTTTCAGTCCTTTGCGGCACGGCTGAAGCCGTGCCCCTTCAAACCGGAATTCAAACTGACCCGGCCCCGGGCGAACGGCGGCAAGCGGTCACTTGCGGTAGACTGGAGTGTTTGATACTCTCAGGCACCTTGAGACGATTCAGAGTTGGAGGAATTGGTCATGGCAGAAGAAAGCAAGAGCTACGGATTGGCCTGGTTTTTGGCTGGATTGGGTGTCGGCGCGCTGGTTGGCATTCTGTATGCGCCGAAGAGCGGCAAGGAGACGCGCGAGGACATTGCCAACAGTGCTCGCGAAGGAAAGGAGTACCTGCGCACGAAGACTCGCGAAGCCGCCGACAACGTGAGCGCGCTCGTGGATAAGAGCAAGGAACAGATCGGCACGATCGTCGAGAAGGGCAAGCAGCAAGTGGGTGAGTACGTCGATCGCGGGCGGGCGCAGTGGGAAGAGTTTGTGGAGCGCGGCAAGAGCCTTGTCGCCGATCAAAGCAACCGGGTGACCGCGGCCGTGGATGCGGGACGCGAGGCTTACAAGTCGGCCACCAACGAACCTGAAACCCACGAGTACTGAGAACCGCCGGCGCCCGTTCGGTGATGTTTCGGGCCAGGTTCGGCAGCTCGATCGGTTCCGGCGGCTGATGCGAGAGCGGTGAAAGCGTGCGCTGGGACTGGACAGTACGCGGGCCGCTCATGAGTTTCCGCGAACTCGAGGTAGTGGAATGAACCAAGCCCGCAGAGGTTTTGCGCGAGATCACGATCATGCATAACATCGACAATCAAACTTTGGAACTTGCCTTGTTCATTCTGGTGGCGCTGGCGATGCTGGTGCAGGCGATCACCCTGCTGGCGGCATTTTTTGTGATGCGCAAAACGGTGCAATCGATGAGCGAGCGGGCTGAGGCAGTGCAGGCAGCCGCGATGCCGCTCATTGAAACCTCGCGCGACCTGGTTACCAAGCTCGCGCCAAAAATTGAGACCGCCGGCGACGACGTGGCCGCTATCACGCAGGCTTTGCGGGCGCAAACGGCGAAATTCGAGACTGCGGCCGATGAGATTGTGACGCGGGCGCAGGTCCAGGCGGGGCGCCTTGACCAAATGATTTCGAATGCGTTCGACGCCATGGATCGGGCGGGCGGCTTCGTGGCCGATTGCGTGAACAAGCCAATGCGCCAACTTTCAGCGCTGCTTGCGGCGGCCAAAGCGGTCATCGAGTCGTTGCACGGCTCCGTGCCTGCGGCGCCCTCCCGGACGAATCACGCACCGGGCGACGGCGACATGTTTGTTTAAAGCGGGGTCTCCGGGCGTAAGCGTGCGGGCGTATGGAGCGGAATGCGCGTCATCGATCCTGAGCAGCTGGAATACAACGACATTTACAAGCTCATGATCGGCATGATTGTGCCGCGGCCGATCGCGTTTGTGTCGACCCTCGACGCCGCGGGGCACAGGAACCTGGCGCCGTTCAGCTACTTTACCGCGGGTGGCTCCAATCCTCCGTTTGTCTGCTTTACGACTGCTGTACGGCCGGGGCCGAGGCAGCATAAAGACACACTGCGCAACATTGAGGCGACTGGCGAGTTTGTCGTCAACATCGTTTCAGAAGAGTTCGCCGAACAGATGAACCGGACCTCGGCGGACGTTGCTCCCGAAGTGGATGAATTTGTGCTTTCCGGACTCACGCCGATTGCGAGCGACCTGGTGAAGCCGCCGCGCGTGGCAGAAAGCAAGGCGCAGATGGAGTGCCGGCTGAATCGCACCATTCACTTGAGCGATAAGCCGGGAGGCGGGGTGCTTGTCATTGGCGAGGTCCTGCGCTTTCATGTGCTCGAGTCGCTGCTCGACGGGTACAAAATCGATCCTGACAAGCTGAATGCCATTGGGCGCATGGGCGGGCCGAGTTACGTGCGGACTCACGACCGCTTTAATATGGAGCGGCCGAAATAGCGCCGGACAAAGTTCGATAGCGCTCGATGAGAGTGCATGCGCGGCAATCTTCCTGAGAATGATGCGATTGAAATGGGAGGTCGTTTTATGACGTCGAGATTTCGCTGGTCCGCTGTCTTCATGATTTGCTTAGCGACGAGTTGGTGCATCGCACAATCGACTCCGAACCCCGCGCTCCTGGTGCTGTCGAAGCAGGACCACACGCTGGCGATTGTCGATCCGAATACGCTCGTCGTGGCGGCGCGTGTTCCGGTGGGCAACGATCCACATGAGGTGATCGCTGCCGACGACGGCAAGACTGCCTATGTGTCGAATTACGGCTTTGGCGCCTATCACACTCTGGCCGTGGTTGACCTGGTGGGGCAGAAGCCGCTGCCGGCCATCGATCTGGGCGCACTGCGCGGCCCGCATGGACTCGCTTTTGGCGAAGGAAAGGTATGGTTCACGGCGGAAGCGGCCAAAGCGATCGGCAGTTACGACCCCGGATCGGGGCAGATCGATTGGGTCATGGGAACGGGCCAGAATCGCACGCACATGCTCTACGTGTTTCCCGGCGCGAAGCGGATTTTGACCACGAACGTCAGCTCGGGCACGGTGACGATGATGGAGAAAACGGAGCGTCCCGCAAATTTCCCCGGTCCGCCGCCGGGGATGACGGCGCCGCCGGGAAACGGCGGAGGGCCCGGCAATGGCGGGGCGCCGCCAGGTCCTCCGATGCCACCTGGGGGTGACTGGCAGTTGACGGTGATTCCCGTGGGCCATGGCTCGGAGGGATTCGACGTTTCGCCTGACGGGAAAGAGGCGTGGGTGGCGAATGCCGGGGACGCGACGATTTCCATCATCGACGTTGCGGAAAAACGCGTGATTGAGACGCTGGCGGCGAATGTGCCGAGGGCAAATCGGCTGAAGTTCACGCCCGACGGCAAGATGGTGCTGGTTTCGGCCGGCCCGGACTTTGTGATTCTCGACGCGGCCACGCGGAAAGAGATCAAGCGGCTGAAAACGGGAACCGGTTCGGGCGGGATCCTGGTGCAGCCGGACGGCGCACGCGCGTTTGAGGCTTGCAGCCCTGACGGATACATTGCCGTGATCGACCTCAAGACGTTCACAGTCGTGGGCAAGATCGATGCCGGCGGGAATCCCGACGGAATGGCGTGGGCGAAGAGCAGGGAATAGGGACTAGGGACTAGAGATTACGGACGAGGAACTAGAGGATCCAGCCGCCGCCGACCACTTCGTCGCCGTAATAAAAGACGGCGGCCTGTCCCGGAGTCACGGCGCGCTGGGGCTCGTCGAAGGTCGCAATTACTTCATCGGCGCCGGCGGGCTCAAGAGTGGCCCAGGCCGGGTCGTGGCGATGACGGATCTTCGCCTTCACACGGATCGGCTCGGTGAGCCCGGCAATGCTGATCCAGTTCAACGCGCGCGCACGCAGCGAGCGTGTGGCGAGACCAGCATCGGCGCCGATCGTCACCTTGTGGCTGGCGGGATCGATGTTCAGCACATAGAGCGGGGTTGACGAGGCGACTCCAAGTCCCTTGCGCTGGCCAATGGTGAAGTTGAAGATTCCCTCATGGCGGCCGAGCACCTTGCCGCCGGCGCCGACGAGCTCGCCAGCGGTTTCGGGCAGGGTCTCGCCCTGTTCTTCAAGGTAGGCGGCAAGAAACTGCTTATAATCGCCGCCAGAAATGAAGCAAATCTCCTGCGAATCGGGCTTTTCGGCCAGTTGCAGGCCGTGGTCGCGCGCCATGGCGCGGACTTCAGGCTTGGTCAGGCGGCCCAACGGGAAAAGCGTGCGCACAAGCTGCTGCTGCGTGAGCCCGAAGAGAAAATACGTCTGATCCTTGGCCAAATCGGCAGGGCGCTTGAGGATCCAGCGTGCGCGCGCGGGATCATACTCGTTGACAGCGTAGTGCCCGGTCGCGATGCGGTCGGCGCCGATGCTGCGCGCCGTCGTGAGCAGCTGGTCGAACTTGAGGTGGTTGTTGCAGAGAGAGCAGGGAACGGGGGTGCGGCCGGCGAGATACTCGTCGACGAAGGGGCGCACGACGTCGCGCTCGAAGCGCTCCTCCTGATTGACGACGTAGTACGGAATGCCCAGGTGCTCGGCCACGCGTCGCGCGTCATACACGTCGTCGAGAGAGCAGCAGCGGCCGGCCTTCGGCGCATCGGGGATGCCATGCTTGCCGGCGAGGCGCGTCTGATCCCAGAGCTGCAGGGTCAGGCCGACGACACTCACCCCCGCGCGCACGAGAATCGCCGCCGCCGTCGAGGAGTCAACCCCTCCGGACATGGCAACGGCGATGGTGGTGCGTTGTGTCATAAAAAGATGAAACAAACTTCCAGCCGCTAGCTTCTAGCCTCTAGCTTTTCAGTGCAAGCTGCGAGGTTCTTCGACCACCGAACGGCTAGGAACTAGAGGCCAGGAGCTGCTTTTCTGCCGCTTCCGGCGCCAGCGCCCGCAGGCGCTCGACGACTTGGGGAACCACGCTCAAGACATGGTCCACGTCGGCGTCGGTTGCGGTTTTGAGCAAACTGAAGCGCAGGCTGGCCAGCGCCGCGTTCCTGTTGAGCCCCATGGCCATTAAAACGTGGCTCGGTTCAGTCGAGCCGGAATGGCATGCCGATCCTCCGCTGACGGCCACGCCTTTCAAATCGAGCGCAATCACCAGCGCTTCGCCCTCCAAATGCTCAAAGTGAATGTTGGTCGTGTTGGCTGCGCGCGGCGCCCCCGCTCCATTCACGCGCGTGCCGCGGATCTCGAGCAGACCGCTCTCGAGGCGGTCGCGCAGGGCGGCGATGCGCTCGATGGCTCCGTTCTCGAGGCTGTGCATTGCCAGTTCGGCGGACTTGCCGAGGCCGACGATGCCGGGCACATTCTCAGTTCCGGCGCGGCGCCGGCGCTCGTGGCTTCCCCCCTGAAGCAGCGGTTCGATGGGCGTGCCGCGCCGCACATACATTGCGCCCACACCCTTCGGCCCGTGCATTTTATGCGCGCTGATCGAGCAGAGATGACAGCCGAAGCGCTCGACATCGAACGAAACCTTTCCGGCGCCCTGCACTGCGTCGATATGAAAGTAAGCTCCGGACTCGGCGGCAATTCTGCCGATCTCTTCGACCGGCTCGAGGACCCCGGTTTCATTGTTGGCCAGCATCACGCTGATGAGCCGCGTTTCGGGCCGAACGGCCTGGCGAATTGCTTCCGGGTCAATCAAGCCATTTTTCTGCGGAGCAACAAACGTGACCGCGGCGCCGCGCTCTTGAGCTTTTTCGGCAGCGCGCAAAACCGCGGAATGCTCGATCGAGGTGGTAATCAGGTGGTCGCCCGCCCGTATCAAGCCGGCAATGGCCGTGTTGTCGCCCTCGGTGCCGCCTGAGTTGAACACTACTTCGGCTTCGCGGCAGTGGAAAAAGCGCGCCAGAGTTTCACGGGCGGCGTCGATTGCCTTCCGAGCGCGCTGCCCTTCGAGATGGATCGACGAAGCATTGCCGAAGTCGTCAATCCAGTAGGGACGCATGGCCTCAAACACCTCGGGAAGCAAAGGCGTAGTGGCGTTGGCGTCGCAATAAACGCGGTGCATCTGGAAACGACCCCCCAATCAAATTGTACGGATTATTGTGCGGAAGCGCGAATTGGCCGGGCGCGCTTCGGCGCTGCGGATAGAATGCCAACAGTGCAGCCGGAAACCACAGGAGACCGCGCTGATGGCGGAAGGCCGAAACAAAGAGGCGCACGAAAACCAGGCAGAATCGCCGCGCATTTTGATCGTGGGGAGCGCGGGCCAGCTTGGCCGCGAACTGTGGCGCTTTTTTTCGGGATTTGGCTCCGTAATCGCAGCCGACCGCGAGTCTCTGGATCTGGCTGATCCCCGCAGGGTTCGCGCGCTGATCGGCCGGGAGTCGCCCGATGTGATTCTGAATGCCGCGGCATTTACCGCCGTGGACCGCGCCGAGGAGGAAAGCGAGCAGGCGTTTGCGGTGAATGCGCGCGCGCCGCGTATCCTCGCTGAAGAGGCGCGCAAGCACGACTCGCTTCTGGTTCATTACTCCACCGACTATGTATTTGACGGCAAGAGAACGGAGCCCTGGACAGAGACTGATAAGCCGCTTCCCCTGAATATCTATGGAGCCAGCAAGCTGGCCGGCGAACGGGCCATTGAAGAGACCGGCGGAAATTATCTAATTTTTCGCACCAGCTGGGTCTACGGTCCGCACGGAAAGAATTTCC
>Ga0187783_10000420_pt1 | contig 31291 bp, 26 predicted proteins | sample 1015_SJ02_MP02_2_FD_132471 | JGI IMG/M metagenome (GOLD analysis project Ga0187783, IMG submission 132471) | Tropical peat soil microbial communities from peatlands in Department of Meta, Colombia - 1015_SJ02_MP02_20_MG | ecosystem: Environmental > Terrestrial > Soil > Wetlands > Peat | place... | reverse complement strand
TGTGCTCCATGCGGCGCCGGCGAAGGTCGGAGTCCTTGAACCCGGTGGCGATCACCGTAATCTTCACCGCATCCTTCATCTTGTCTTCCATGACGGCGCCAAAGATTATGTTGGCGTCCTCGTGGGCGGCACTCTGGATGATGGTGCAGGCTTCTTGCACCTCGGCCAACTTGAGGGAGCTTGAACCGGTGATATTGATGAGAATGCCGCGAGCTCCGTCGATTGCTCCTGCCTCAAGCAGGGGCGAAGCGATGGCCTTCTGGGCAGCCTCGGTGGCGCGGCGCGCGCCGTTGGCGGTGGCCGTGCCCATCACTGCATAGCCCATCCCCGCCATAATCGCTTTCACGTCGGCAAAGTCCCGGTTGATGATGCCAGGAATCGTAATGATGTCCGAGATGCCTTGCACGCCTTGGCGCAAGATGTCGTCGGCCACGCGGAAGGATTCAAAGAACCCGGCATCCTGAGCGACCGCCAATAGTTTTTCGTTAGGGATTACGATGGTGGTGTCGACCGACTCCATCAGCTCGGCGATGCCACGATCCGCCTGCGTCATCCGCCGTTTGCCCTCGAAGGCAAACGGCTTGGTCACCACGGCGACCGTGAGGGCACCCAGTTCGCTGGCCAGCGACGCGATGATCGGAGCCGCGCCGGTGCCGGTCCCGCCCCCTAGGCCGGCAGTAACAAAGAGCATGTCGGCACCCTCGAGGGCTTCGATAATCTTGTCGGAGTCTTCGAGCGCGGCCTTGCGGCCGACTTCAGGATTAGCCCCGGCGCCCAAACCGTTGGTCAACTTGACACCCAACTGGATCTTCATGGGCGCCCGGGACAAGCGCAGAGCCTGAAGGTCCGTATTGGCTACGATGAATTCGATACCCTCCATGCCGGCATCGATCATGCGATTTACGGCGTTACCGCCGCCTCCGCCCACACCGATGACCTTGATCCTGGCGTCATTGCGGGCCTCTTCATTGAAGCAGATGCGAATGTCATTTTCTTTTTTCATATCCCACCTCAGTTCGAGCGTTTTAGCACTGAACAGACGGCACGAAACCACCCGCCTAAGCTCCTCTCTTTGCGATCCATCCCAGCAAGCGCGAACTCCAGCGCGTGTCTTCGATCCCGCGGGCAATGCGCGAACGGTGCCCGTAATAGACCATTCCCAGGACGGTGGCGTACTCGGGATCCGCTAACGTCGAGGGCATCTTCGCCAGCGGAGTAGGCCATGACAGCCGCACCGGGCGGTGCAACACCGATTCCGCCACGTCCAGAATTCCCGCGAGACGCGAGCCTCCCCCGCTCAAAACCACACCGCCAACGCAAACTTCGAGCGTGCCGCTCTGCCGCAGGTTGTCGCGCACCATTTCGAACAGTTCACGGGCGCGCGGCTCGAGGATTTCGCCAACCATGCGCTGCGAAGTCAGCCGTGAGGGACGGTCCCCGACCGAGGGAACCTCGACTTGATGGACCTCGGGAATCAGCGTGACGATTACATTTCCGTACAGCTTCTTGATCTTTTCTGCCTCCGACAGGGGCGTGCACAGGCCAACCGACAGGTCGCTCGTGAAATGGTCACCGCCGATCGGAAGAACCGCGCTATGAATCACCGCACCCTGCTGGAAAACAATCAGACTCGTGGAGCCTGCCCCCAGATCGACCAAGCAAACTCCCAGTTCACGCTCATCGTGGCGCAGGATCGAGTCTGCACAGGCCAGGGGCTCAAACACCGTATCGTCGACATGGACTCCAGCCCGGTTTACCGCGGTGATCACGTTTTGCGTAGCCGTCGAGGCGGCTGTCACCATGTGCACGCGAACTTCAAGGCGCATCGCCAGCATGCCAAGCGGATCGTGCACGCCGCTTTGCTCGTCCAGAATGAACTCCTGCGGCAGAAGGTGCAGGATTTCCCGGTCGGCCGGCAAAGGAATGGCTCTTGCCTTGTCCACGGCAGAGCGGATTTCCTCGCGGGCAATTTCGCGCGCACGCGCCCCGAAGTTGATCCCGCCATGGGTATTTACGCCGCGGATGTGCGCCCCGGACACGCCAAGAAGCGCACGCTCGATGGGGGCTCCGGTTGAATCCTCGGCCTGCTCGACCGCTTTTTGGATGGAAACCACCGCCTTGTCGAGATCGACAATAATCCCTTTGCGGAATCCATGGGAATCGGCCGCGCCGTGGCCCCGGTAACGGAGACCACTGTCGGCAGTCTCGGCCACCAGCACGCGAGTCTTCGCGCTCCCCACATCAATGGCGGTGATGAAATGTCGATACTGGTTGGCCATCCTTATTCCTGTCCCTGTTGTTTGGGAATTGCCGGACTCGGTTTCGCCGGTTTGGTCGTGGCGCCCCCGGCGGGGGCGGTTGGAGCCGTTTTTTCGACCCCCGATCCTTGGCCCGAAGGTGGCGCGGTCTCGCTCGATGGGGCCGAAGCGGAGCCGACGCTGCGAGGCGCTCTGGCTTTCGCTGCAGCCCGACCTGGCTTGAGCCCCTTCTTGGCCATGGCGGGCCGGAGGACCTTGCCGGAGTCGCGATTCACCAACGTGGCTGGACGAACTCCAGCCGCCAAAGCAACACGCACTTGAGAAGCTGAGAGCGCGGGCTGTTTAGGAGCCGTTTCGTAATCGGGATTGACCACAATCTGGTGCTCGTAACGCAAATCGACCGATTCGAGGCGCGCAAATTGTTGCCGCCATTGCTGTACATGGCTGGTGTAGATCTTGAAGCGCTCGAGAAAATCGGAAGAACCGAGATGTACCAGAACTTCGCCACCGGGATCGCTGACGAGAACTTTTATGTCCTCGGGATCCGAGAGATCGACTTCGCTGACAGTTTGGGAATAATGGGCCCCGCTCGAGTCGAGCTCGGCCATCAAGTGGCTGTAAGTTTTCATGCGCTCGGCGCGGGCTGACTGCGGCTCTCCAAAGTTCATCCCCAGCACCACCGGAAAAGAAAATCGTTTGCGGTTGGTTACGGGCAGATCCATCAAAACGCCGCTAGCGTCGATCAGCGATATTTTGGAACCGATCCTCGCGAATGCCGCGGGATGGCGCTCGTGAATGTCAATCCTTAGCCGGTTGGGGACGAAGCGCATGAGGCTGGCCGATTCAACCCAGGGAATCTGCTCCAGCTGTTTTTTTCGCAGTGCCAGGGGAACAAAGAAAATATTCCGGCCAATGTCCTCGCCCATCACTTCCATGACTTGCGGTCGGGTCACGTTGGCGAGGCCGGTGATCTCGATGTCATCACTCGATTCCACCCGAAAGCGCCAGGAATGCTGGCCATATCTGTAGGCTGCGAGGCACGCCATGCCAGCCACGAAGAACAAGCCCAGGGCGAGGGCAGCCCACGCCATGTAGGCTACGGTTTTTTGGGGAATCGCCGCGCGCCGGACGGGAACGCGTTTCTGGGCGCGCAGGAAGGGAGATTCCTTCTCCGCATCCAAGTCAAGCAGCCGCGGTTCGCGGAGCTCGGAATGCTCGCGTTCGCCAGCGGGAGGGTAGAGCTCCTCCTCGACCATCGTGGGGTCGGCCTTCCGCGCCATCAACCCAGGTCAGTTGTCGCGAAGCGAATCGCAGGAGCCAACTTACTATAGCTGCTTTTGGCAACTTGAGATAGACAAAACTTGGTGCATGTTGCACAAATCCTCTTCCGCTGGGGAGACCAGCCGCATCGGTTGTGGAGCGGTCCCTCCCCAGATGGCAACAAGTGGAACTCTGGCGGAGGTGTTAGATCGTGCCGTCGTCTCGAACCGGAGGCTCGGGAATCGCGATTCGGACACCCTGGCGCGGACAGATCCCGCGCACCCGACCCAGCTGTTCCATGGCCAGGATTCGCGCCCGTTCGGCTTCTAGAAGCGCGTACCCGGCTTGCTGGCGGGCGATTTCCGCCGGCATTGAAGCGAAACCGGCTTCAGCCGGTGGTGCCACCAGTCGCCGTGCGGCAAAACAGGGAGATTGGTCGAGCACACGTTCCACCATGGCCGGGACGGGGCTGGACTCGAGGGAGAGCCGCAAGCATCGGTCGTATTTGAGGGTAAAGTGATGGCCCAGGAAGAGAACCATCAACGCGACCGCGATCCAATACAGCGCCTTCTGGGAAACCATGTTCTTACCCCTCAGTGGGTATACCGGTTAGACGAGTCGTCGAACAATCCGTTATCGGATATTTCCTCTGTTGTCGGCCATTGTTATATGTACGGCCGGAGCGAAGGAAAGGTTTCCACTGGGAAACTTACTTTGAGGATCCTAGGATCAAACTGCTGAGCTGTGTAGCGGTCACGGGGTTGCGCCCGCCGAGGGTTTCTAAGATCATCGGTCCGATCTGAGACACGCTGCCGGCTCCGAGCGTCAGAATCATCTCATTCTCCCTGGCCGAGGCGGCGACGGTCTCCGCAGCCTCTTGAAAAGAGGCGACGTATTTCACCTCGCATTTCCCAGCTTGTTGAATACGCCGGGCCAGCTCGGCCCCCGTTACACCCTCAATCGGCTTTTCGCCCGCCGGATATATATCGAGAACGAGCAGAGTGTCTGCATCTTCGAAGGCAGTGGCGAACTCGTCGATCAGATCGCGCGTGCGGGTGTATCGGTGTGGTTCGAACACGACATGGATCCGGCGATATCCGCATTGGCGAGCGGCGGCCAGGGTGGCTCGGATCTCGGTGGGATGATGGCCGTAATCATCAATCACGCTCACGCCTACAGCTTTGCCGCGCAATTGGAAGCGGCGGTCCACTCCACGGAAGTTTTCGAGCGCGCTGCGAATCTCGTCGACGCTGATATCGAGGCCAAAGCCCACAGCAATCGCCGCCGTCGCGTTCAAGACATTGTGCACGCCAGGAACATGCAGACGAAATTCGCCCAGGTCCTGCCCCTTGTAGGTAACCCGAAAACGGCTGATCGGCTGATTGTTTTCGGAAATGGAGCCGCATTCGATCACCTTGATCGAGAAATCCGAGCCCCGGCGGGTCCCGTAACTGATCGTGCGGCGGCGAATTTGGGGCAGCAAGCGACGAAGATGCGCATCATCGTTCGAGACAACCACCAAGCCATAGAAAGGCACACGGTCCATGAAATCTAGAAAAGCCCGCTTCACGTTCCGCATATTGCGGTAGCAGTCCATGTGCTCCCGATCGATGTTCGTGACGACCGCGAGGACAGGGGAAAGCTTCAGAAATGAGCGATCGCTCTCATCGGCCTCCGCAACCAGGTACTGGGACTTGCCGAGTCGCGCGTTGGACCCCATGGCATCGACTCGCCCGCCCACGACCACGGTCGGGTCCAGCCCACCACCGGCAAGCACCGCTGCGACCATGGACGTCGTCGTGGTTTTGCCGTGCATTCCCGCGATGGCGATTCCGTATTTCAGGCGCATCAGTTCGGCCAGCATCTCTGCCCGTTGAATCACTGGAATGCGCAGGATTCGCGCCTGCTCGACTTCTGGATTATCGGACGAGATGGCGGAACTGGTAACTACCACCTCTGCCCCGGTAATGTTTTCCGCTCGGTGTCCTTCGAAGACCTGCGCACCCATGGTTGCCAGACGCTTGGTAATGGTGCTGCTCTTAAGGTCGGAACCGGAAATCTTATAGCCAAGGTTCAGCAAGACCTCGGCAATGCCACTCATGCCGATGCCGCCGATACCCACAAAATGCACGCATTGAATTTTGGCAAACATAAACCCTCAAGGGCGGATCCTGCGCCCTTCGATGAAACTACTTTGCTGTATTCAACAGATACTTGTGTGGCTGCCGTGGCAACGACCACAGCGACGACGAGGACCAATGCGGAGAGTGCGCCTTCGCTTACGCCGGTCCACAGATGAATTATCACCCGGCGCTCGCAACGAATCAACGAATGTGCCCCGGATCAATCGCCTCCGCTACTTAAGTTCCTGCGCGGCCATGCTGGCACACTGCGCGTCATTCTCGCTCAGGTCGCCCGAGACGCCAATCGCGCCAATAATCTTGCCCTCCGAAATCAAGGGCACGCCACCCTCGATGGGTACGGCCCCGTCAAGCGCAAGAACTCGCATGTTCACGCCTCCTTTTGCGATCGCGTCCTGAAAAACTTTCGTCGGACGCTTGTAGATTGCTGCTGAGCGGGCTTTCTCGATGGCTACTTTCGAGCTGCCCGCCTGCGAATTGTCGCTGCGCTCGTAGTACACCAGGTTGCCCGCAGGATCGACGACGGCTATGGTCATCAGCCAGTGATTTCGCAGGGCTTCGGCCTGGGCGGCCGACGCCACCTTTTTGGCTGCTTCCAGGCTGATCGGCGGACCATAAGGTGTGAGATAGAAGCTCGCAGGCGGAGCCGGGGGTGTAGTTGCCGTCTGCGCTTGGCAGACGGCTGCTGTGGCAACGCTTACCAGGACCAACAATTTCACAAGACCTCGTCGTGCCATCTCCTTTTTCTCCTGTCGCTTTTGAAATGGGACTCTGCGTCCGAGTCGACCGTGTGTCAAGCCCATGCGCCTTGCCGAATGGAGTGGCGTCAATCTAGCCGTGCGCGAGCCTGGGACGGCACCTGTCTCAGACTGCAATATGATATTCGCTCCCGCGTCAGGTGGGTCGTGGTTGGGCTGGGAGCGGCCGCGAGGTCACCGGCGCACCAGGTTCTTTATTCTTCTCTGAGTAGTTCTGCCGGATCGATTGCGAGAGCGCGCCGCGCCGGAACCCATGTCGCCGCAAGGCCCAGGATCGCCATCGTTATCACGACTCCTGCGAACACCAGAGGATCCTGCGGCGTGGCCTCATAGACGATCTGTGCCAACAATCGGCTGGCCATGGTACCTAGAAGCAAGCCGGCCCCGGAACCGAGCAGCAGGAGAATCAGGGGACGGCCCAGGGCAGAACGCATGAGTTGGACGGCCTGTGCTCCCAAAGCAACCCGGATGCCAAATTCCCTGATACGCTTCGAAACCGAATACATCGCCATGCCAAAAACCCCGGTGACCGCCAGCATCGCTGCCAACAGGCCCATCACTCCAAGGCTGACCGTTGCGACCCGTGCAGGAAACAAGACGAGGGCCAGGGCATCGGGCCAGCTATGGAACGTAAACGGCAAGCTGGGATCGATCTGTGCGAGCCCTCGGCTAAGCTCAGGTACGAGTTCTCTTGGCGACAAGTGCGATCGGACTACCAGTGCGGTGTTAGTGTCTGCATCCTGGGCGAGAGGGAAGAACATCGCAGGCCACGGCGATTCTGTGAGCGAATCATACTTTCCGTCTTCGACGACACCCACAATCTCAATTGGAGCCTTATCCCCCGTCGTAAAGCGGAGCCCGAGCGCGGAAGTGTTTCCAACCAGATCGCGGGCAAACGTCTCGTTTACGATCGCGACGCTCGGCGCCTTGGCATCGTCGTGCCAAGTGAAATCGCGTCCCAGCAGCAGATGAGTCCCGGCCGCCTCCCAATAGCCGGGTGAGATCGAGAAATACTTGGCACGAAATGCACTATTCGAAGGCCGGGTATCGCTTGTACCCTCCCGGTAGACTTGCGTACTACTTCCACCGGTGCCCAACGGCACCTCATCGATGATCCCGGCAGAGGTAACCCCTGGAATGCGGCCGACCTCCTGGAGCATGCGCTTCTGAATCGGCAGCGATGAAGTATCGGAATGTCCCGCCATGTGCATATCAGTCTCGGCCAGGACTACAGCCTGCGGCCGGAAGCCGAGCGGGGCATGGAGCGAGCGTTGCATTCCACGCACGGCTACAAACGAGGACGTCACCAACAAAGTACAGAGCGTAATCTGAATCCCCAAAAGGAGGTCACGAAACGCCAAGCGACGAAGAGCGATCGGGCCGGCCGCGCCGCTCTTCATCAGCTGGATGGAGTTGGTCGCCCAGACCTGCCGCATCGGAACCAGGCCAAAGGCCATTCCACTTCCGACTGACAAAAGCAGTCCAGCAAGGTAGACCTTTGCATCTGAGTTAACGGTCACGTGCACCGGAAGTTCCGGGAATGGCTGCCAACGCGTCAAGGCGTTCAGCAAGGTGCGAGAAAAAATCGTTCCCAGCACACCACCAATCCCCGCAATGAGGAGGGCTTCAACCAGCAATTGCCGGGAGAGATGCCAGCGGCTGGATCCTACTGCAAGGCGGATCGCCAATTCCCGGCCGCGGTCGGCAGTGCGGGCCGCAAAGAGGCTCGCGAGATTAGCACTGGCCGCCAGCAGCACAAGAAAGGCTAGCAGCATGACGCCCGCCAGGAACGACCGAGTCGGGTCTCCGAGAAAGTCACCCATCAACCCAGGCCTTACCAGTTCAGCCCGCAAACCGTCGTCCGTCGCGGGATTCTCCCGCTGCAATTCGCGCGCGATGGAGTTCAGATCATCGCTGGCTTGCTGGGGGCTGACGCCCGCCTTCAGCTTTCCCAGGATCCAGAGGTTGTGCGTGCCCCGGTTGGACAAAAAGTCGGTATTCTCGTAGTCCTCGCCATTGACGATTGGCATCCAGAAATCCGGCCATAAGAACCGCTCGGTTCCGTGAAACCCGTCCGGGGCAACCCCGATCACGGTGAACGGGTGCCGATTGATAGCAACGGTCGCCCCAACAATGCGGGCATCCGCGTCGAAATGGCTGCGCCAGAAGTCATAGCTCAAGACGATAAACGGGGCCGAGTTTGGTCCACGTTCGTCGCTTGAGTGAAAAAGTCGGCCATGGAAAGGCTCGACCCCGAGCATGTCAAAATAATTCCCCGAAACTTTGTAGTACCAGCACTTGTAGCTGGCATTTCCTGTGCTTAGACCCGCGTCGTCTATCTTGTACGCCGCCATGCCGCTGAAGCTTGTATTTCGGCTCTGAAAATCCCGGTAGTCAGGATAGGATTGATCGTTACCGCCGTGTGTCTCGTTCGCGACGTTGTAGAGACCCGCAGGCTGGGGCACGTCGAGGGGTCTCAGAAGCAGCGCATTCAGCACGCTGAACACAACCACGTTCGTGCAAATTCCCAGGGCTAGAGTCCCCACGGCGGTGGTCGTGAATGCCCACGACCGCGACAACTGGCGCCACCCGTAACGAAGATCTTGACGCAGCCCAGTTATCATGTTCTCTCTCCCGAAACGGGGACGGAGAATGTGATCTCAGCCGTTCGGAAAATAGCCGGTTGGACGGGATGCAATCCTCCAACCACAAGCAAAATCCACCAATGCAATTCAAAAATCAGGCGATAGGAGCGCCGGGCCCCGCCCACATGAGACATAAAGTGCCCACTCACGAAATCGACCGTCCGTTTCCGGACATCCTTCGGCTGTCACCGGCGCATTCAGAGGCTCCCAGAAAGCTATAATGCCCCGACTCGATTCGAGAAGGAGTCTAAGATGACTGTTTCCGTCTTCATCGGGACCAGCGTCGACGGATTCATTGCCCGTCCGAACGGCAATCTCGACTTTCTGCCGCCGGGCGGCGGCGAGCCCCATGGCTACGACGAGTTCATCGCTAGCGTCGATGCGCTCGTGATAGGCCGCAAGACCTTCGAGACCGTTCTGGCCTTCGCGGACTGGCCCTATGGTCGGAAACGCGTCGTGGTCCTCAGCAGCCGGCCCGTTGACTTGTCGGCAGCACGCCAAGGGGTTGTGGAGCAGATGGCTGGACCTCCGGCTGAAATCGTTTCGAAACTCGCGGCTAGCGGTGCTCACCACCTCTACGTCGACGGAGGGGTCACGATTCAACGATTCCTGCGTGCCGGCCTGATTCAACGCCTGATCATCACTCGAGTGCCTGTCCTGATTGGAGACGGGATTCCTTTGTTCGGCGCGCTACCGCGTGATATTCGCTTGCATCACGTAGGAACTCAATCCTACCCGAGCGGTTTGGTTAAGACCGAGTACCAGGTTGTCGCCGAGCACAAACGGCATGTCGCCGGGTGAATCGTCTTTCATCAGGCGCAACCCAGACAAAGCGGATTGGGAATTCTGAAACAGTTTCCTTTTCCGTTGCGCGAGGTTTCCCCTCAAGATTTGAAGCAATCGCCGTCTAGGTCTCTGTCCCTGCCAGTCTGGCCACCATTTCTGCAATCTCCAGAGCGGCTTTCGGGTGCGCTAGCTTGCGGGCGCTCTCCCCCATGTGCTGGAGGCGCCCTGGGTCAGCAAAGAGCGAACTTACGGTTTCGACTAAGTTCTCTGCGGTGAGTTGCCTTTCCTCCATCATTAGGGCGGCACCGATTCGCTCGAGAGCCTCGGCATTGCGTTTTTGATGATCATCGGCGGCTCGCGGAAAGGGTACCAGGATCGCCGGTCTGCCGGCTGCGGTGATCTCCCCCACGGTGCTCGCTCCAGAGCGGCAGACGAGCAGACTCGAGCGGGCAAACGCGGCAGGCATATCGTCGATAAAACGATAGACTTCAACCGACCCGCCTAACTTCGCATACGCCGCCTGGGCATCCTGATAGTCGGCTTCGCCGGTTTGATGGACAATCTTGAGACCAGATACGCGCTCGAGCAATGGCGCGGCCGCTTCGATTCCAATCCGGTTGATGGCCCGAGCGCCTTGGCTCCCGCCAAAGATCAACAGGGTCAGAGAATCGGGCGGGCGGGCGATGTGAAAAAATCGATCGCGGACGGGAACGCCGGTGACTTTCGAGTGAGCAAAATACTTCCCGGTTTCTTCGAAATGTACAGCGGCAGAAGAGGCAAAGGGGGCCACCAACCGATTGGCGAAGCCCGGAACCAAGTTGGGCTCGAAGATCAGGGTGGGAGTTTGACGCAGGATGGCGGCCAACATGGCCGGCCCGGAGGCATACCCTCCGACTCCAATCACGACCTGGGGCTGGAACTCAGCGAGCATGCGGCCTGCCGACCACACCGCACGCGGCAGGTCGAAGACGGTTTGAAGACGCGTCCTCAGGCTGACATTTTTTAACGCTCCCACCTGGACAAGTCGCAGGGGAAAGCCGGCCGCTGGAACGAGACGATTCTCGATTCCCCGGGGAGTGCCGATGAATAATACCTCGGCGGCGAATTGTTTCTGTAGCTGCTGTGCGATGGCCAGGGCGGGAATGATATGTCCACCCGTCCCACCCCCCGCAACAATCGCCCGCATGAATTCCTAGGCTACTCCGCCTGTTTCGAGATATTGAGCAGTACACCCACCGAGGTTAGTGCAAAAAACAAGGACGAGCCTCCGTAAGACAGAAAGGGCAATGGTATGCCCTTGGTGGGCATTAGGCCGAGCACCACGCTGAGGTTGATGAAGGCCTGGACCACGATCATCGAAGTGATCCCCAAAGCGAGTAATCGGCCGAATACGTCCTGGGTACGCATCGCGGTGTCGAGGCCGCGCCACAAAAACACGGCGAAAAGAAGCACGATCACCAGCGAACCTAGCAGCCCGAACTCTTCCGCAGTGACGGCAAAGATAAAGTCCGTATGTGGCTCGGGCAAGTAAAACAGCTTCTGCTTGCCTTCCATCAAGCCTACACCGGTCAACCCGCCGGTGCTCACCGCAATCAGCGATTGGATGATATGAAAGCCGTGGCCTTGCGGGTCGGCATAGGGATTGAGAAAGGCCAGAATGCGCGCCCGGCGATAGGCCACATGAAAGACCAGAAAATACAAAGGGACGATCGAGGCCAGCAATCCATAGCCGAGATAACGCATCTGGATTCCTGCCGCATAGAGCACACAGCCGGTGATGGCAGCGCAGGTGATGGCCGTTCCCAAATCCGGCTGCAGCACGATCAGACCCACAAAAACCAGCGTGGGTACCACCGCGGGCAGGACCGTGTTTCGCCAGTCGTCCATGGTTCGGGTGCGGTTTTCGAGGAAGAATGCAAGAAACAGCAGGAGCGCCGGTTTGGCCATCTCGGAAGGCTGAAAGGACATCGGACCCCAGTGAATCCAGCGGTGGGTGTGGTGGGCGCGGTCGGCCAAGAAGACGGCGATCAACATGAGTGTGGTCAGACCCAGCAAGGAAAAGACGACCGCAGGATGTTTATAGCGGCGGTAGTCGATTCTCATGGCAACTACCATGGCCAGGAGTCCCGCTGCCGCCCATCCCAGCTGCCGCAGTAGAAAAAAGTATCCGGAACCGTAACGTTCCTTTGCCATCACCGCCGAGGCGCTGAACACCATGACCAGGCCGATAAATATCAAGACGAGGGTAACGGTAAAGAGCCAACGATCGGCGCTGACGCGCTTCGCCATGGAACTTCATTTCAACACGGCCGTGAGCGGGGATGGTTGCGGGTTCGTTTCCGCCTGTTAATTGACTTGGTTCGCCGGGCCGTTTCCCTTAGGCTCGGCTTCCCCTTTTGCCGCAAGCGACCGCACCACCTCCTTAAAGACTTTGCCGCGGTGCTCGTAGTTGCGGAATTGGTCGAAGCTGGCACAGGCGGGAGCGAGCAGCACGATGTCTCCGGACTCTCCGGCTTCGGCGGCACGGCGAATGGCATTCTCCAGGGTCTCGGCGTGAAACACCTCGGTGACGCCCTGGATCTCGGACTCAATCTTTTCCGCCGCAGCTCCGATGGTGTACACGCATTTCACCCGCTGCCGAAGAAGATCATGCAGTTGACGGTAATCGCTGGCTTTGTCCTTGCCACCGAGAATCAGGCGGATGTTCGCAGGGAAGGATTCCAGCGCCTTGATGGTGGCATCGACATTGGTGGCCTTGGAATCGTTGTAATAGGCAACACCGCCGATCGAGGCCACGTATTCCAACCGGTGCTCGACGGCGCGGAATTCGCGAACCGCCTTGCGGATGCGCCCGGGCTGAACGTCACTGAGCACTCCCGCGCACACCGCGGCCAAGACGTTCTCGAGGTTGTGCGCGCCTGCGAGAGAAATGTCGGAAACCGGCATGATCTCCTGCCGTCCACTTGCGTCTTGGAAGAAAATACGTCCCCCAGACACGTACGTTCCCTGACTTGGGACCTGCTTGCGGCTGAACCAGAAGACCTGGGCCCGGGTGCGGGTTCGAAGTTCCACGCAGCGGGGATCGTCCGCGTTCAGCACCGCGAAATCGTTCGCCTGCTGATTCTCGAAAAGACGCGCTTTGACGTCCCGGTAGGCGTCAAAGGTGCCATGCCGGTCGAGATGGTCCGGAGTGATGTTGAGCACGACCGCGATGTGAGGCCGAAAGGTACGGATGGTTTCGAGCTGGAAACTCGAAACCTCGAGCACGGCCACCGTGTCTTCGGTCGCCTGCTCGACCAGCGAAATGGCGGGCGTGCCAATGTTGCCCCCAACGACCGTGGGGAAGCCGCCGTTCCTAACCACCTGGCCGGTGAGAGCGGTGGTGGTCGTCTTTCCGTTGGAGCCAGTAATGGCAAGGATCCAGCCGGGAAAAAACTGGGCGGCCAGTTCGATTTCGCCAATGACCTTTTCGCCCCGAGAAGACACTTGCCGCAGTGGCAGTGCGTCGAGTGGAACTCCAGGACTCATTATGATCAAGTCCTGGTTCTGGAAGGTTCGTTCGCTGTGAGGACCGGTCTCAACCGCGATGCCCTCATCGAGCAAAAGAGGAATCTTGTCCTTCAATTCCTCTAAGGTTTTGGTATCGGAAACCGTGACCCGCGCTCCCTTCGACTTCACAAATCGCGCCGCCGCCATGCCCGATTGGCCGAGGCCTACGATGAGAACACGTTTGTCGCGAAGCTCGATGGCCACTCGTTCCTCCTGACTGCATGATGGGCGGTGAACCAGGGATCTTAAAACTTAGCTATCTCAGTTTCAAGGTTGTGAGGGCAAACAGGGCAAAGACCAGCGAGGCAATCCAGAAGCGCACAATGATTTTCGACTCCGACCAGCCCAGCAGTTCGAAATGATGGTGCAAGGGAGCCATTTTGAAAATACGCTTGCGGCGAAGCTTATAGGAGACCACTTGCAGGATGACCGAAATGGCTTCGATCACAAATACCCCGCCGATGAATGGGAGCAGCAATTCCTGCTTGATGATGACGGCCACGGTTCCGATGGCTCCGCCCAAAGCGAGCGATCCGACATCACCCATAAAGACCTCGGCCGGATGGGCGTTGTACCAGAGGAAGCCGATGGCGGCTCCCACCATGGTGCCGCAAAAGATGGTCAGCTCGCCGACCTGGGGCATGCGTTCTAATTCGAGATACGAAGCGAAGGTCGCGTGGCCGCTGACGTAGGTGAGTACCGACAGGGCCCCGGCGGCAATGACCGTACAGCCGATGGCCAGCCCGTCGAGACCATCCGTAAGATTCACGGCGTTGCTGGCGCCGACGATCACCAGAACGACAAAGGCAATGAACGGAAGAAAGGCCAAGGGCCAGAGATGAGGACTGTGTTCCACCGAATCAATGACCAAGTCGGGACGAAATTGCTTCACGAAAGGTACCAACAGTTTGGTCGAATACAGTCCCCGCGTTTGCATGGCAATCAGCGCTACGGCGACCCCGATGCTGGTGGCAATCTGGTAGCCGAGCTTGGCTTTGCCGGTGAGTCCCAGATTTCTGCGATGCACCACCTTGCTGTAATCGTCGGCGAAGCCAATGGCGGCGAAGGCAGAAGTCGAGAGCACCGCGATCCAAACGAAGCGATTGCTGAGATCGGCCCACAGCAGGGTTGGAATCACAATGGAAATCGCGATCAACAAACCGCCCATGGTGGGCGTTCCGGCTTTCTTCTGATGAGCTTTCGGCCCCTCTTCCCGGATGTATTGGCTGATCTGAAACTCCCGCAGGCGGTTGATGACGAGCGGGCCTACAATCAGTCCGGTGAACAGGGCGGTCAGGCTGGCAAAGGCAGTACGAAAGGTCAGATAGCGGAAAATACGGAACGGCGGGAAGTAGTGAAACAGTTTTAAATACAACAACCAATAAAGCAATCCGCCTCCCTGCTCCGACCGTTCGAGGTTGGACCTCGCTCACTCGCCGTGGGCATCGAACCGAACACGAACCGCCAGACGAGCGTTTCTCGCCCGGCCCATCCTCCTCGGCACCCTGATCGAATGACCAGCAAGCCCGACGGCTGCCACACATTGGACCAGCCGAGGCCAGCGATCCGAACCGGTTTCCCAGGTCGCACCGTCTACGGCACGCGCTCCTCGAACCACTGCTCGAGTGCCGTTTCGAGCTTCACACCTCGAGACCCCTTCACCAGGACCAGGTCTCCCGGTTGCGTCTCTCTGACCAACCACTCGCCGGCTTGTTCGGGCGTGCTTACGAACTCGGCTCGCATCCCTGCTCCCCGTGCGGCATCGACCAAGGATTGGGCCAGGCCGCGCACCCCCAGCAGCACATCGATCTTTTTCTCGGCTATGTGCTCGCCTGATTGGCGATGCAAGGCTTCCCCGCGAGGCCCCAGTTCGAGCATTTCACCGGCGACCACAATCCGACGCGCCGCCGGCATCGCCGCCAAAGCGTCCACCATGGCGTTGAGGGCTTTCGGATTCGAATTGTAACAATCATTGATGATCGTGATGTTGCCCAGTTGGACGACCTGTCCCCGCTTGTCCGCGGGAGCGAGCCGGGCAAGCTCACCAGCTGCTTCTCGAGGAGTGAATCCGCATTCCAGAGCTACCGCCACCGCCGCCAGCGCGTTATCCACATTGTGAGCCCCGACCAAGGGCAGAGTCGCGGTTTCGCGAACGCCATCGACCACCAGCTCAAACTTCGATCCAAGCGTCCCCTGGGCCTCCACATTTTCCGCCCGCACCCGGGCCTCCGGCTTGCGTCCGTAAAGCACCACCTTGCCGTGAAAGCCGCGCCCGAACCGAGAAACGTATTCATCATCGGCATTGAGGATAGCGGTCCCGCTGGCCGGCAAGGCCTCGACCAGTTCGTATTTCGCACGGGCGATTTCCGCAACCGAGTTGAAGAACTCCAGGTGCACCGGAGCCACGTTGGTAACCACGCCGATTTCGGGCTGGGCAATGGTTGCCAGCCTCGCGATTTCTCCGGCGTGCGACATCCCCATTTCGATCACCGCGATGTCATGCTCCCTCTCGAGCTTCAAAAGCATGAGGGGCAGGCCGAAGTGGTTGTTGAGATTTCCCTCGGACTTCAGCAGGCGGAAGCGGGACGAGAGCAGACCGGCGATCGCCTCTTTGGTGGTGGTCTTGCCGGTCGATCCCGTGACCCCCACCAGCGGCTTCGCCCAGAGCCGGCGCACCGCAGCCCCTAAGGCCTGCAAGGCCACCAAGGGATCGCCCACCGCCATCAGGCCGGCTTTGCTCGAGAAGTCTCGCACTCGATCGCGACCGACAATCGCCACCACGGCCCCTTTTTCGAGAGCCTGGCGGACGAAATCATGTCCATCGAAGCGCTCGCCCTGCACGGCGAAGAAGACCTCGCCCGGCTGAATGGTGCGGGAATCAAGGGAATAGCCGAGAGCCGTCGCTTGCCGGTCAAATTCACCGCTGGCGGAAACGAACTCAGCGACTCGACCGAGCAGTAGCTTCATAAGTTCGGTGCGGCGCTAGCACCGGCGGGTTCCGAGCAAAATCCGGCACGGGTCAGGGCCTCTCGCGCCACTTCCACATCATCGAAGGGGATGGCTTCTTCCCCAACGATCTGGAATTTCTCGTGGCCCTTCCCCGCCAGTAGCACGATGTCCCCGGGTCTTGCCTCCGCAATCGCCAGCGCGATCGCCGCTCTTCGGTCTGGCTCTACCTTGTACTTGGCCTCCGAACGCTGCAAGCCCACCAGCGCATCATTGATAATGGCCAGGGGATCCTCCTGGCGCGGATTGTCCGAGGTTAGAACCACAAAGTCACTCCACTGGCCCGCCGCCTCACCCATCATCGGCCGCTTGGCGCGATCACGGTTCCCCCCACAGCCAAACACCGTAACCACCCGGCCCCGGTTGCCTGCCTGTTCCACGAACTGCCGGGCGAGCGAGGTGAGATTCCGCAAGGCATCCTGGGTATGGGCATAATCCACCACGACCGTGAAAGGCTGACCACAATCGACCCGCTCGAAACGACCGGGCACGCGAGTCAGGGCTTCGACACCCCTGGCAATCGGGTCCGAGGGCAAACCCCGGGCATAGGCCGCACCGGCAGCGGCAAGAATGTTATAGACATTCACCTGCCCGAGAAGGGTAGAGAACACGGGAATGACGCCATCGGGGGTTACCAGATCGAAGCGCGTTCCATGGGGGCTGATTTCAACTTTCTCGGCATGCAGGTCTGCCTTTCTGAGGCCGTAAGTGAGAACATCCGCATCGTGTCGTTTCGACACCTTGACCAGTTTCACGCCGTAGTCTTCATCGACATTCAGCACCGCCGCCCGGGGACCATCGGTGCCACAACCCTCAAATAGAATTCGCTTGGACGCGAAATACTCGTCCATCGTGTGATGGTAGTCCAGGTGATCGCGGGTCAGATTGGTGAAGATCGCAACATCAAAAGGAATGCCGTACACCCGTTGCTGCGCCAGCGCATGCGAGGACACTTCCATCACCGCCTCGGTCGCGCCATCGCCCAGAGCCTGATTCAGCATGCGATTGAGCTCCAGGGCTTCCGGGGTGGTGTGCGGCGCGGGCAGAACCTGACCCGCCACGTGATACTCAATGGTGCCGATGAGCGCGGTCTTGCGGTTGGCGGCAGCCAGCATGGATTCCACGAGAAACGCGGTTGTGCTCTTTCCGTTGGTGCCGGTAATCCCGGTCATCGCCAGGCGTTCCGCCGGACGGCGGTAAAAATTGGCGCTCATCCGGGCGAGCACCCGACGTGCGTGAGTCGCCTGCGCCCAAGCGACTTCTGGGCGAGGCCTCTCCTGGTCCGAATCGGTCACCACCGCGACTGCTCCGGCGGCGATGGCCTGATCAATGAAGCGATTGCCGTCGTGGGTCTCCCCTCGCATGGCCACGAAGACGTCTCCCGGCTGGAGCTTGCGGGAATCGTACTCGAGACCGCGGACACTCGGATTCCCGCTTTGCGTCAGGATCTCCGCGCCATAGAGAAGCTCGTCGAAAGTCATTCCCATCGATTATAGGGCACGATTCGGCAGAGGCGACTGGCTTGCTTTCCGCTCGTCCGGAGTAGCTTTCTTCTGGGGATCACACAGGAGCCGGGCTCACCGCCCAAACCGCACCGTCACTTTCGACCCCATCGCAACGTGGGCTCCGGCCGCTGGTGACTGGTCTTCGCCCAAGCCGCTGCCCACGATATCCAAATCTAAACCGTTCTCCTCGGCCGTCTCAATCGCCGCGCGCACGCTCTTTCCCGCAAACGAGGGTACGAGGATTCCGCCTTGCTCGATATCGACAATGACCGTTCCGTTGCCGGCGGGGAGAGGTTCGGAGGCGGTCCGGGTTAGGGGAGACAGCGAAGCCGGCTTTGGCTGCTCGGGCGGGCTCTCCTGCTTGGCCGCGTCGGAAGGCGCGGTCATTGCAACCCTCTCGGTCGGGTCGGGAGAAGGGCCGGGAGGTACGGAGCTCGGGCGCGGCATGTCGGCGATTTCTAGGGTGTCATTGAGGCGATCCGGAGAGCCTTCCCGAAGGTCCTCTTCTTTCTCTTTGCTCGGTCGCGCGGCCAGCAGGTTGCGGTTCGGTGGAAGCTCGACGTCGTGAGAGGTGTGCAAGTACTCGAGCACTTGTTGCACAATCCGCTGAAATACCGGCGCCCCGACTTCACCACCATGGTGTCCGCCGACGGGCGAATCCAGAATCACAACACACACGACGGCTGGATTATTGACGGGCGCAAACCCCGCAAACGAAGCGATATATTTGCTACGCGAATAGGTGTGGGTTACCGGGTCGACCTTCTGTGCCGTGCCCGTCTTGCCCGCGGAGCTGTAACCCTCAAGAATTGCCCTCTTCCCCGTGCCGTAGGGAAGAATAACCACGCCTTGCATCATCTGTCGCATCAGGCCGGCGGTGGTGGTCGAAATCACGCGGCGTTCGTCGACCGGGTGAAAAGTGATGGTTTGCGGTGCGCTCTGCGGCGTGGTTGTCGAGGCGACGATGCGCGACCCCACCAGGACACCATCGTTGGCAATGCTTGAAACCATGGCGGCCAGTTGCAGCGGCGAGATGCCGATCTCTTGGCCCATGGCAATGGCACCGATCGACACCTTCGACCAGCGGTTGAGGGGCTTCGCCAGACCCCGGGTTTCGCCCGGAAGCTCGATCCCGGTCTGATGTCCGAATCCGAAGGCGCGAATGTATTTGTCCATGCGCTCATCGCCCAGACGCAAGGCAATCTTGATGGCGCCCACATCGCTCGAGCGCGCCAGAATGTCGGAAACCGATAAGACACCGTAGGGCTTCCAGTCGTGAATGCGCCGGCCAAAAACGACGATCGATCCCATCTGGCAGTCAAACTTCTCATCGGGGCGAGTCAGGTTTTCGTCCAGCGCCGCCGAGATGGTGACCACTTTGAACGTCGAGCCCGGCTCGTACACGTCGCTAACCGCATGGTTCTTCAGTTTGTCGGGCGTGATTTCGCGGGTGCGATTGGGGTTAAAGGTGGGACGATTTGCGAGCGCCAGAATTTCTCCGGTGTGCGGATTCTCCACGATGACCGTGCCACTGATGGCATGGGTCGTTTCCATAGCCGCATCGAGCTCGTGCTCGGCGATGTATTGAATTTGCTGATCGAGGGTGAGCACGACATTCTGTCCCGGCTCAGGCTGCTTTTCGACGCTGGCGAACCATTTCTTGCGGGCATCGACCGAGATCAGCATCTCACCCGCCCGACCCCCCAGCCCTTCGTCATATTCGCGCTCGATTCCGCTCAGCCCTTCATCGTCGGTCCCGACATAGCCGATCACCTGCGCCGCCAGTTCGCCCTTGGGATAGAAACGTTTGGATTCTTTCTGGAAGTAGATGCCACGCAGATTGAGCGAGCGGATGCGCTCGACGGTTTCGCTGTCGGCCTTTCGCGCCACCCAGCAAAAGGTGCGGGCCGCCTTGCAGCGGGCGAGAAGCTCACGCGGATCGGTCTTGGTGATGCGCGAAATCAGCGAGATCGTACTTGCGAGGTCGGGAATTTCGCTAGGGACCGCGAAGGCGGAATCCACCGAGATGGACATCGCCAATTCGCGACCGGCACGATCGTAGATCACCCCGCGTCGAGCCGAGAGTTCGACGGTGCGCTGCTGCTGGTGCTGAGCGCGCAGCTCAAAGCTCCCGTAGCGCAGGATTTGCAGATACACCAGCCGCAGGCAGATGGTGCCACACCAGAGGAGGAGGACGACACCCAGGATATAAAGACGGGTCTCGATGCTATTGCGGGATGAAGGAAAAGCCACGTCGCGCCCTTCGACGAACTTGGCGGCCCGCCGAGGCCGTCAAAGCCGCCAGCAATCGGAACCATAGATTGGCAGGGGCTCACACCGATCGGTCTCTTCCCTGCTGGTCAGATCCGGTTTCATCCATGCTGAACTGGCCGTGCGGCTGTCACGGCGCTGAAATCACGGATATGCTAGCCACGCTCGCGATCTCGGAGGTGTTCGCGTCGGGAAGGGCGGAATCCATTCGCATCACCTGTCCGGCCCGGGTCGGTTGCATGCCGAACTCGCGCGCGATCTTGTCGATGCGCTCGGGCGCACGCAGGGATGCCGTCTCCAGCCGTAGCACCCGATTCTCCTCAATCAGGCCATCCCGCTGGGCCTTGAGCGATTCCACCTTATATCCGTACTCCACGGCCTTGAAATGCTGCCAGGTGTAGGTCATCACCAGCAGGAAGAGGCAAGCCAGGGCCACGCCAAACTGTCGCATTTCGTGGCTGCGCTTGGGGTCTTCGAGCTTGACCAGGCGAGAATTGTCGATGGGTTTGGCAAAATACACTTCGGGCGTGCCGCTCCAGCATGGCCTCCGCCCATTCCGCAAGCAGCGCTCGAGTACCGCGGCCGCGGTAGCCATCAGGCGACTCCCGCGAAACGGGTTTCAAATTGCGCCATTTCGAACTGCGCCACTTGGTAGAAGTGGGCCAGTTTTTCTTCGGCAGAGAGTGGTCTCTGGGAGCATCGTTCGGCGCGCTCCACGGTTTTGATCAGGTCGTCAATCAGGGTGCCGGTGTACATAATGTCCTCGTTTCTCCCTACCTTCAGAACCTTTTCCGGAGCAGCATCGAGTGAAGGTGGTTTGTTTTTTCGCCCTTTGGAGTGGAAGGCGATACTGCTCCGGAAACTTTGTCAGGTCCTGCTGCCCGATCATGCCAGCCTGCCTCGAAACCGTCGAGAGCTCAGAACGACAGAGGACGCGCGCCCGTGCGACCGGGTCCTACCCAGGCTCGATCGCTCGACCGCTATGGTTTAGGATCGTTCCGCCGCGCGCAATTTTGCGCTGCGTGACCGCGGGTTGCGATCGATCTCTTCTTCCCCAGGCGTGACGGGCTTTCGTGTCAGCACGCGATAATCACCCCGCTTGCTGCCCTCGCGGAGAGCATCTTTTACCATTCGATCCTCGAGGGAATGAAAGCTGATGATCACCAGCCGTCCGCCTGGCGCCAGGACCTGCGGGGCGCAATTGAGCAGCACCCGCAGATCATCCAGTTCGCGGTTTACGAAAATTCGGAGAGCTTGAAAGGTCCGGGTCGCCGGATGGATGCGCGCAAAGCCTGTATTCATTGGCCGAGCCGCGGCGGATATCACAGCCGCAAGCTGTGCGGTTGTACTTATCGGCCGCGACCGGACAATGGCTCTGGCGATTCTCCGCGACCTCCTTTCCTCACCGAATTCGTAAATCACATCGGCGAGCCTGCGCTCGTCGAGGTGGTTTACCACTTGTTCGGCCGTCAACTCGGCCTGCGGGTTCATTCGCATGTCGAGCGGTCCCTCCGCCTGAAAACTGAAGCCTCGCAGGGGATCGTCGAATTGCAAGCTGCTCACTCCGAGATCTGCCAGAAGGCCATCGGCCAGGGCCGAGCCCAACCGATCTCCGATCTCGGCAAAGGAGGCATGCAACAGCGTGATCTTCGGCCAATCTTTTTCCCCTGCGCGGGGAGAGCTGCCAGCCCCGGCCGGGCCAAATCTTGCCTGCCCGGGCTCTAGGCGCTGCCGCGCAATTCCGAGCGCTGCGGGATCTTTATCGAGCCCAATCAAATGACCCGGTGCGCCGAGGCGTCTTGCGATTTCGTAACTGTGCCCGCCAAGGCCCACGGTGGCGTCGATATAGGTTCCGCCGCGTCGGACGGCTAAAAGGTCGATCGCTTCTTTTAAAAGAACCGGGACGTGCTTGCCACCACGCCCACCCCCCTGAGGGGTGTCTGTGAAACCCTCGCCCACTAGATGCCCAGGTCGTCGAGCGTCTTCTCATCCTCGGGCGTAAACGGCTGCTGCTCAATCTCCTGCCGATAATCGTCCAGATTGCGAACCACCAGATGCGTCAGGTGGCCGGTCACCGCAACTTCGCCTTTGATGCGGGCGGCGTCGCGCAGCAGTTGCGGCATCAGCAGGCGACCTTGACCATCCATCTCGACAATTTGTCCCCAGTAGTTCACCCGATCCAAGAACTTCTTCTTCGTTGGATTGAACGTGGAGAGCCCGGCCAGCTTCTGCTCGATTCGCTCCCATTCCTCGAAGGGATACAGCTGAGCAACTCTCCCATCCAGGCTGGTGATGTAAAATTGCACTCCGTACTTCTCGTCGATCACGCGCTTGAATTCCGCGGGGACCTTCAACCGTCCCTTTTCGTCGACGCGGGTTGGGTGATTGCCGCGAAACATGGATTGCGCCCCGGAAGGGCTTGATACCAGCTACTACTCCAACCACAAGGGAGGCTAAGGCCTTGCATTGGCGGTCCATATCCGGGCTGTTTTTGAGGGAATCAGCCGCAAATTCCACTGCCGCCTCTCGGTTTAGCAAGTCTGCCCACCGTCATCCTGTTTTTACCACTTTGTACCACTTTCGACCACATCCTACGCCTAAATTATTTGTTGTCAATAAGGAATTTATAGGTAGTTTGGGGGTGCTCTGGTCGGGATGAGAAAGCCCCAGAAATTGCGGTGAGCGGGTCAGCAAACCACAAGGGATTGAGTTTACTGATTTGATTCTCCCCGGAAGCAACCCTTCCGGGTCATTCGACACGACCGTAGACCCTGGCGATAGGAGCTAGCGAGACTTGAGCGGCTTCGGGCGAGGGCCCGGCAGATCGCAGCCTGAGATCAGCGCAGGGGTTCGACGTAAACCGCCGTCCCGTAGGCTAGGACTTCGGTCACCCCTTGCATGATTTCGGTCGCATCGTAGCGCGCACCCACCACGGCGTTTCCCCCCAATTCCGCTGCGTGCTCGAGCATCCGGTCGAACGCTTCCGCCCGGGTCTTCTCGCATAGATTGGTGAGCAACGTAATATTTCCCCCGATGAGGGTTTGCAGGCTGGCACCGATCGTGCCAAAGATGGACCGCGATCGAACCACAATGCCGCGTACGACTCCGAGGGTGCGCACCACACGAAATCCGTCGAGCTCAAATTGCGTGGTGACCATATTGTGAGCAACGATTTTCCGGGGCGCCGCGTAGCTCATGCCCATGGCAGTCTTCTCTCCTGTCAGCTCGATAGGTTATTGCGTCGTTCTTATCATTTGCTGCGAACCCGGGTGGCCTACTATGCGCGACCTGGCAGAGGGCCACACATTCATGCATCACCGTACGGGTGAAGGGTTCACTGCCAGCGCGTTTCATCGAAGAAATGCAGCATGACATGGACCATGGATCCCATGCGAGCCGCAGCCGAGTCTCTTGTGTACTCGTCCTCGGACGCTTCGAATGACCAATACACGAACATGGGGCGTCCAATCACATTCTGTCGGGGAATGAATCCCCAATAGCGGCTGTCGAGGCTGACGCCGGATGGTAGCTCCACTCTCCAAGATTCGGAGACGTTGGAATCGTCAGACGGAGCCACCATCTCAAGCCTCTCGCCATTACGATAAACCACGCCCTGGTGCAAATGGATGCGGCCCCCGGGGATCCCGATGATTCGCTTGACAAGGTAAAGTCCTGGGGCCTCGGCGATAAGAACACCACAATGTCGCCACGATGAATGTCCGGTAGCGGACGAGCGATCCGACCCATAAACTCCTGGGAGCAAACCCGCCGCGGTTGACGAAAACGTGGTCGCCCACGAGGAGGGTATTCCCCTTGGAACTCGAAGGAATGGCAAACGACTGCACGACAAAGGTGAGGATGAACAGGGCCGTCACCAGAACTCCCGCCAGCGACGCCAAGAACTCAATTGCGGTTTCCTTCGGGTTCTCTTCCGCGACCTTTTCCGCTTTGCGTGATTTCTTCGCCACCATGCTTCTTCTTGCCGGTTACGAACCGGGACGGCGCAGGGATCCCTTTGTGTCCATCTTTAAACGACGCTCGTGTCAATGATAAATCAGCGACCAGCATATTCAACGTGGCTGCCCGGAATCGCGGCCTCTCCTCGATTCGTGTCCTCGATATCGACGAAAAACCAGACCCATCATATACTTATGCCCTTCCGACGCTGAAATGTACCGGCGCATGCGAAAAGATTAGGCCGGGGAATCAAATCCCCGTGTCGAAAGAACATATGAGGCGTCAACAAGCGAAAAGCTTCCTTCCGAAGACTGCGCTCTTATTCCTGTTCGCCGCACCCGTCCTCGCGGTCGAGCCTCCTTCCCCTGCGGCGTATGGTGTGCGCATCGAGAACGCTTGGATCCCAATGAAAGATGGCGTGCGTTTATCGGTTACGCTATACCTCCCCGATGGGCAAAAGCCGGGTGAGCGATTTCCCGCCATCCTCGAATATCACCCCTACCGCAAAGACGATGCCTGGGCCGCGCGGGATTACGGCATTTATACCTATTTTGCTCGCCGGGGCTACGTCTGTGCGCGCGTCGACATCCGCGGCTTTGGCACCAGTGAAGGCACTCCCCCAGAGCGAGAATATTCCGCCCAGGAACAGGAAGATGGCCTGGAAATCATACGCTGGCTTGCCCACCAATCGTGGTCCAACGGAAACGTTGGCATGATGGGAATTTCCTGGAGCGGATTTAATTCTATGCAAATGGCCATGCGACGGCCGCCCGAACTTAAGGCGATTCTTGCCGTCGATGCCACGGCGGAATTATTTCATGATGATGTTCATTACATGGATGGCATGGCGCACGTGGACGAGTTCGAAGTAGGCATGGACATGGATCAGGGTGAAACCGGTGCCCCAGACTACACTCTGGACGAGAAAGTGCTGGGTCCGCGCTTCGATTCGCCACCCTGGTCGTTACTTTACTTCCAGCACCAAAGGGACGGTTCGTTCTGGCGCAGTCCAGTTCGGCCGTTGAGTGAAATTCAGATTCCCTGCTTTCTCATTGGCGGCTTGCAGGATGGCTATCGCGACAGCATTCCCGCCATGTTGGAACAAACCAAAGCTCCTCTGAAAGCGATCATCGGGCCCTGGAACCATTCCTTTCCGGACGATGCCGATTTCGGTCCCCACATCAACTGGCGCCATGAGGCAGTCCGCTGGTGGGATTACTGGCTCAAGGGCAGGGACACCGGCGTGCTCCACGATCCGCGACTGGTGATCTTCATGCAGCACTGGCATCCCCCGGACCCCAGTCTCGAAGCCGTGCCCGGTGACTGGCGCATCGAGAATGCCTGGCCCCCAGCCGACGGAAAAAGCACGACCTTCTTCTTGGAGAGCAATCATCGATTGGCCGGAGAAACAAGCAAATCCGATATCGATCGGCTCAAATACATCCCGACGATCGGAGTGGAGGCAGGGTTCTGGTGGGGAGAATTGCTCAGCGATGTGCGCCCGGTCGACGCCTTCAGCCTGGTCTACGACTCCGCGCCTCTCGAAGCCGATCTTGCCATTCTGGGAAGGCCTCGCCTCTTGCTGCAAGCCGCCGCCACGGCTCGGCTGGCCGACTGGTTTGGCCGACTTTCCGACGTAGCTCCCGATGGGACCGTCACCCAAATTACAGGCGCCGGCATCAACGGAGCGCAACGCGAGTCGATGCGCGAGCCCCAAGACCTCGAGCCTAACAAGACGTATTCGATCGCTATCGAGATGCATCTTACCTCTTGGATATTTCCTAAGGGGCATCGCATACGTATCGCGGTCTCGAACGCGTTGTGGCCGATGGTGCTGCCGACCCCGTATGCCATGACCACCTCCCTAGAGCTGGGCGGTGCAGATGGATCTAGGCTCGTGCTTCCGGTTGTTCCTGTGAGTGGTACACCTGCTCCTCGATTCGACCCGCCCGAACCAGCCGAGACTCGCAATGACATGCGTTCGCAGGGTGAGACCTGGCCCGGGACTTGGCTGGCCACTCGCGATCAAGTCAATCACAAGACGACTGTCGATTGGCGAGGAAAGGGAGAACTCGAATATCCCTGGGGCAAGGAAACCGATTACGAGAGTCTGACCTACGAGGCCCAAGACGATCATCCCGAGACCAGCTCGGTTCAGGGTAATGCTAAGACCGTGTTTGAGCTAAAGGGCCGGGTGCTTACTTGGAAAGGACATCTGTCGATCACCACCGATGCCACCAACTTTTTTTATCAGTACACTCGCGAGTTGTGGAAGGACGACGGGTTGGTGAAACAGAAGACTTGGAACGAAACCATCCCCAGGGATCACCAGTGAATTCTCTTCGCCCGGCCCTCGCTCGAGGACGTGCCTGGATTGCTAGCCGCCCGAGCCTCAAAGATTTGTCGGAAAGCGCCGGGCCTACGATCCGGTAATTTTTAGTCGGAGTTCCTCGGGCAGGCGCTCGCGAATCTCGGGGGGCAAGCGATCATGCACGTGACGCGCCCCAATCTTGGCGGCGTCGACCATGACCGTGGGCGCCGGAGTGGCCACGGCGACCACGAGCCAGATCAGTGCGGACAGGGCAAAGCCTGCGAGTGCAGCAATTTCCAGCCAGAAGGCATTCCGCGGACCGAAATGGCGGATTACTCCGAAGGCCAGCAGAAATACTCCCGCCGAAACCGACGCCAGCACGATGAGGGAAATATCGATGGTGCGATGCAGCCGCTGACGGCTCTGGCAATGTTCGCAGGTCGAAAAGTGCTCTTCGTAGTCTGCCCGCATCTCCGGGGCAAGGCTGGATATGTCATAGCGCCAGCCGGCCAGAATCTTCCCTATTACGGGATCCTTGCACTGACTCATAGAAAATACTGGACTGCTCACAACCGGAGAGGTTCAAGCGCTTCCGATTGTTTCGCCAGTAGAACACGGTTCTCGAGCAAAGTCCGACGTTGGCCGAGCGCTGCCTCGGCTGCGCTGCGGGCAATCTCGGGATGATTGTTCTGCTCCGAGAGGTGCGCCAATACAATAAAGGCTGCACTTCCATCATAGTCCCTGGCGAAGAATTCCGCGAGTTTCTCATTCGATAAGTGCCCCACCCGGCTCATAACCCGCTGCTTGACAGACCAGGGATAGGGGCCGCCGCGCAACATCTCCAGGTCATGGTTCGACTCCAAGATCAGGATATCGGAACATCGAAGATGATCGCGGACGCTGGCCGGCACGTATCCTAGGTCGGTAACGAAGCCGACCTTAACCCCTTCGGCGCGCAAGGTAAACCCCACGGGATCTGCGGCGTCATGAGGGATGGTGAAGGGTCGGACCTCAATGTCGCCGATGTGAAACCCGCGCCCCGACGAGAAAAACTCAATCCTGTGCGTGTGTGGGCGCTCACCCGTGGCATCGCGAACGCTGCGCACCCATGCCTGGTGGGTGGCGCCGGTCATGAACAGCGGAACATTGAGCTTTCTAGCCAAACCAAGCAGGCCGTATACGTGGTCCACGTGTTCGTGGGTAATGACGATTGCCGAAAGCGAGTACGGGTCGCCTCCAAGGGCACGCACACGCTTGAAAGTTTCGCGACAGGAGATTCCTGCATCCACCAGGATGCGAGTCGAAGAACTCTCCACCATCGCGCTGTTTCCACGGCTACCGCTGGCCAGCACTGAGACCGTTACTCCCATGGGCGCAAGCATACTTGAGGTCAACGGGGAAAGGGAGTGCTTTTCTGGTTAGCCGACCCTTGGGCACAACCTGTGGGGTAACAGTAACCCGCTTCTGTCCGTGGGCCGCGGCCAGCCGTCGAGCATCATGCGCGACTCGCCACACTCGGTGGACGGGTCCAGTCTACTTGCGCAAGAGCTCCTCCATTCCTTTGCGGACGACCGATCCCCCATAGGCCCCTGCAATTCCGGTGAGGAATCCGAGACACGATTCGTAGATTTGTGCGGCATAGGGCTTCTGCCCGAGGAATAGATACGCGAAGAACTGCACGCCGGGAACAAACACCCCCACCACCACGATCCAGCGCCAGGGCCTATCCGGGCGAAGGGCGCCGAGCAGCAGGGTCGACGCGAGCACGAACAGGGCGGTCAACAGGAGATCGCCCATCGTGACCTCCAGAATTCCGGCGCCGATCCCGAGAATTGCACCCAGAATATGAATCCGAACGTCGCTCTCGCCAGCTCTCGGCCGTGGCATGAAATTCGTTCACCCCAGGCCAACCATGGTTCGTGAACTTCTGGACGGTCTATCGGACGAATCCCGCGGCCATCTGGTAGACCTGGTTGACCGTTTTCCAATTCCGGGTGGTGGCGCGGACCGCGAGCGCCTTCTCAATCGCCTGATTCGACAGTTTCGTCCTGCCATAGCCATGGCAGCAATGGAGATAAACCTCACGACCGCGACATCGAAACCGATCGGGTTCCGCCCCCAGCTGATCCAGTTTCTCGAGCGCCCGAGGGATGGATGCCAGGAAAGTAACATGCAGGTGGGAAGGATCGACCCCGTCTTCCTTGAGGAACGGGTTATTCTGAATGGTGCCGCCCATCTCCTCTCGAGTCCGGGAGATGACGGAGATCGAAATGCCGAATTCGCTCTGGATTTTGGCTGCGATGGTCTCATCCAGTTTGGCGGGACTCAGGCGAGCATGGAAGACCACGTTTCCGCTTTGCAGATAGGTCTTCACATCGTCGAAACCGAGGCCTCGGAGTGCCGCTTCGAGTTCGCTCATCTTGATCCGGTTGTGCTGCCCGAGATTGATGGCGCGCAGCAGGGAGATGTAGGTCGACATGGCCTATGCTCCTCCATATTGATAGAAGCCTCTCCCGCTCTTTTTTCCCAGCCAGCCGGCATCGACCATCTTGATGAGCAGCGGACAAGGCCGGTATTTGGGATCGCCCAGGCCCTCCTGCAGCACCCGCAGAATGTCCAGACAGACATCGAGTCCGATGAAATCGGCCAAGGCGAGCGGGCCCATGGAATGCGCCATGCCCAGGGTAAACACCTGATCGACGGCTTCGGGCGTGGCCACGCCTTCCATAACCGCGTACATGGCTTCATTGAGCATGGGCATCAGCACGCGATTGGAGACAAAACCCGGGGCATCGTTCACTTCGACCGGCGTCTTCCCCAGCTTGACCGCCAGCTCGCGCACGGTCTCAAACGTCTCCTTCGTCGTGGCCAGCCCGCGAATCACTTCGACCAGCTTCATTACCGGAACCGGATTGAAGAAGTGCATGCCGATCACCCGGGTCGGTCGCTTCGTCAGAGCTGCCAACCGGGTGATTGAAATCGAAGAAGTGTTCGAGGCGAGGATTACTTCGGGGCGGCAGATGGAGTCGAGTTCGCGAAAGATTCCTGACTTGATCTCAAACTTTTCGGTTGCCGCCTCGACGACAAAATCACACTTTGCCAGTTCCGCCCGTTGGACTGTGAGCTGGATCCTCTCCAAAGCAGCCGACTTGTCCTGAGGGGCGATCTTATTCTTGGCAACTTCCCGATCGAGGTTCTTGCGAATGGTTTCGAGGGCACGATCGAGCAGGCGCTGGTCGACATCGCACAACAACACCCTCTGGCCCCTGCTGGCCATGACATGAGCGATTCCGTTGCCCATGGTCCCTGCGCCTACCACTCCCACGAACTCGATCGTCATGAGGCCTTCTCCCTTGAGAAAACCCCAAAGTCTATCACTGGCCTCGGTTCTTGGGAGCAGAGGATAACCAAGCCGCCGTCGAGCCGCGCTGCGACCTCGGGCACCGACGGAGGGATCTGGACCAGAGAATGGGAATGGCCAACCGATCGATGGCTTTGCGCCCAGGCTGCCCTTTAGGACTGGGCACATAAGGTACGAAGATCTTTATATTGTTTGTCTTCGAGCAGCAGCCTCATGCTCGAAGAATACGAGTCGACAACTAATAGGGTGTATCGTAGCGTCGCGTGCTCATGAAGGTGGACCCACGAGAGACGTCGCAACAATGCCCATGCGGGAATCCCGTACCGAAGGAACTTTCGCAAAGAACCCATTCTTGCAGGGTTTGTGGGTTCGAAACCACCCGCGACCATGCCGCGGCATTGGAGATTTTAAGGCGCAGGCTGCGCCTTGTGAGCGCAACGCCTACAATGGTGGGCGTGCTTCGAGAAGCCCCTTGGCTTTAGCAATGGGGTGTAGTCACTGCCGGTCAAGGCTTTCATCAATCGCGACTTTGCCGTTCTTGTCGACGGTGATCACTCTTTCGACGCTCTTAAAGCCTGAAAGGGTGATATCGATGACATAATTGCCGGGATTGAGATAAAACTCGACGGGCGACAGCTTGTCGACGATGCGGTTGTTCACCGCGACTTGTGCGCCCTTCGGTTGGGTCTTTACGCTGACTACCCCCATCCCCGCGGTTTCCGAGCCGCCGAATACTTTCTTGAGCCGGCCGCCGACTTTGATCTCGTCGGTCGTGCCCAGGGCTCGCAGCGTCGGCGCCATCTCAAAAGTTTGTCCGATCTGCAGATTGGCGCTCATGCTTTCGTCGAGGTAACCTGCCTTCTTAAAGACGAAATTGTGAGTGCCGGGCTTATCGAAGGAAATGCGTGCCGGCGTGACTCGCCCGCTGTCCTTGCCATCGACCCATATTGCTGCACCCGTGGGATCGCTGGTCGCTGCCACACTGGCTGTAGTCGGCGCTAACTGAACGCTGATCACGGAGCGGCTGCCGGAGGTGATGTCGACCCCTCGCGTCTGGCTTGCAAACCCCAACTTGCTGATGGTGATCGTGTGATGCCCCGGCAGAAGATTCGCCAGGCTGAGCGGGGTCACGCTTTGGCTTTGACCATCGATCGCGACCTGGGCTCCCGCAGGATTCGAATCGACACTCAACTGCCCGAGAACGATTGCCGGCTGGGTTCTTCCAGGCGCAACCAGTTTTGCCCGGAGTTTCTTGCTGTTGTATTTCGGCTTTATCGATACGACCGGAACTTTCTCGACCGGGGGTTTGGGTATCGCCTGCACCGGAGGCTTCGGTGGAGCCGGAGCCGGCGGCGCGGGTTCTGGGGATTGCGCTGGAGATGGAGCAGGCGCGGTCACGTGTGTCGCTGCCGATTCCGCCGGCAGACCGTCGTCATCAGACTCACCGGCATGGATGCGATAGGCAATCCCGATCACGACCGCT
>Ga0187783_10000419_pt1 | contig 31306 bp, 27 predicted proteins | sample 1015_SJ02_MP02_2_FD_132471 | JGI IMG/M metagenome (GOLD analysis project Ga0187783, IMG submission 132471) | Tropical peat soil microbial communities from peatlands in Department of Meta, Colombia - 1015_SJ02_MP02_20_MG | ecosystem: Environmental > Terrestrial > Soil > Wetlands > Peat | place... | reverse complement strand
TGAGGCAGCCACAGTGGAATTGAGTCGTCATGGACTCAACGTCGAGCAATTTCAGATCAACGTAGAAACTTCACCGAAGACGGTCGTTGTCATTTTCAAGGATCCGTCTGCCCCCCGCACTCAACTTGGAGGTGGTCCTAACTTACCGGCATATGAGGTTACAGTTGATGAAGAGACCATGAAAATCATAGATGTTGGTTTCAGCAAATGATGGTGTTTGATGCTTTGGTTAGGAGTGGCAGTAGCTAACCGTTTCAGGGACTTGCGGTCGCGGGGCGGGGCGCTGTGTTACAAGGAACTCTGGATGTGAATCGGCGTCGAACCGTGACCCCCAACCGACAATTGCGCAAACTCTTGATCAGCAATCGGTTTCGAGGGCAGCCGGAGGATCCGCGCGTCGAATGGGCGGCGGACATGCTCGGAAAGATCTGGCCGCCGCTGGCGCAGCGGCTGAATTGCTGCGCCCGCAATCGCAATCACCGCAGCCGGCGAAGATTACGGTGGATGAGAGGGTCGTGCCCATGCTGGTGAAACTGCTCAAGAGGATCGACTGCACCGACCTGAAGTCAGGAGGCGGCGCATGCGGGTAGCCTATGACCCGAAGCTAAATGCCGCTATTGTCACGAATGGGGGGCTTGCGCGCGCGGCTAAGTGCCAGTCGCGACCGGAAGTTGGTAACTCTGGGCATGCGATTTCAGGAACTCCTGCTTCCATTGGCGTCGGTGCTTCTTGCGGCCGTCGTCGCGACGCTGTTGTTCATCATTCCATCTTTGGTGCAAATCGAGGAACGGTGGAACATAGTCGTTGTTTCACAGGGCCTCACGCTGGCAAGAACGGTATTCATTGTGGCTGCAGTGCACGCGTTGGTGCTCGGCCTTCCGCTTTTTTATCTCCTGCGGTCGATGAGGCGCATTGGAGTTGCGAGTTCCGCTCTCGGAGGAATCCTCATTGGGGCGGTGCCGTTCGGTGTATTGACAATGATCTCTATGTTCGGCCCCTACAGCGCGTCGAGCGGCGGCAGGCCGACTGTCATTAATGGTGTGCCAACACTGGCGGGCTGGATTGATTACGCTTACGCAGTGGGGTCCATTGGGATGTTCGGCCTTGCCGGTGGCCTAACTTTTTGGGCTGCCATGCGACTGTCAGGCCAAATCGCTGGCAAGCCAAACAAGCCAGAGGCACAATCAAGCAAGCTACGCGGAGGCGCGTTGAGTACTGTTTGCGTGGCCGTTCTCCTGACTTGTACACTCCTCATTTTGCCAAGCGTCGTGAGGGATAACAGCTGCCACAATCTTTTCAGGGACGGTCGAACATCCGTCGGACCACAAATTTCCGCAGACTTAAAATTGCCGGCCGAAGACTGGCCGAAGCTCAGGAAGATATTTGTCGATTTTGGCGCAGCGCACTCGCTGTCTTTTCGTAGCGATGAAAGGATCCGCGGTGCAAACATCGTGTGGCGCGACCTGAACCTATGCAATGAAGCCGGACTCAACATCGATGCCGTCGATCAGCCGTGGTTAACTCAGATCAATTCCTCCCTGGCTGATCGAGGCATGAATTTTAGCGTCTATACGCTACAGCCAACCTCCGAATGGAAGCCGCTCGCCCGCGATCTCCTCAATAGCATCGAAATGACGTGGCCCCAGAAGACCACGTTCCGGGGGCCGAATGGTAAGGTCACGTCTGTCGAAGAAGCTCTTAAAGGGCGGCGATAGCCTCCCGTCGGATTGATCTAGTGAAGCCAAAATCATGATGGTGCCGGTGGTGCCGTGGATGTCCGCCGCTCCGATGGCGAGCGTCGACCGGCATTGTTCAATCTCCATCAGCAAGGCCTGGCGATAGAATTTGCCTTCCGCCTGCGGGCTACGGGGCAACAGGGGTATTTTGTGCCTTTCGTAGAACCCGCCAATCATTTGTTTTTGTACGTCATTGTATGATCAGCTCCATTTCTACTGTTGCATTTAGCCGAGCGTCGTACTTGCGGTCTGCCGCATCCCATCGAGCATCGCCGCGCAGGTGCCAGTCAAAGTAAAAAATAGAAGAGCGACAATGCCGCCAGCACTGTTGCGCCGTAGCTTATCACAAGCACAATCAACGGGGGAATACCAAGCGTATCGAAAAGATGAATACCAAGCGTATCGAAAAGATAGTGTCGCCCACCAGTAGAAATAGACTGTATTGATCACCGTTAGCGAGATGATGGCACTGTAGGAAGTATGCCTATCACTCAAATAAAGTCCTACCAGCATGAAGAGGCCTTGAGGCGCGACTAATAAAAAAGTTCTCACGCCGGTTGTAAAGCGAGGGGGCTTTGGGTATCGGGTCATTCGAGAGGCTCCCAAACTCGCATTCAAGGCGGGTCTCTGTGCAGCCGTCATGTTTGGTTTGGCGCGCTCATCGGACTGTTGGTCGCGGCCACGAGGGAAGAGGTTCACGCGCTGGCAATTGTCGCGGCGCGGCTGCTCATGGCACATTCCGGTCATGTATCGGCCGGGTCGTGGATGGGAGGGCCAGTGTCTTGGAGCGAGGTGCCACCACCTCAAAGATCGTGGATCAAGTCCGACCGGAAAACAGCGAGTTCGCGATGACGCCATTAACTCAGGTGCGACACTTGTAAGCGAGCACGGCAGGTGCTGCGGCGCGGGCCGCACAGAAGGTGATGCTGCACATCAAATCGTCGCTCCGCACAGGCCAATGCAGCGACCGTGTGCCGGTGTGGGCAGTACGTGTGCGGACGCGCCGCGTGCGATGGCCGGAAAGTGTGCAAGCCGCGAACGGACCTCGCGGCAGGCGTCGGTCGTGTCTGCGAACAACGCATCCTCAACGACCTCGATCTGGCGCGGATCGCTTGAATCGCGATTTCTAATCTGTCCTGGAGCTTGCGCGAAATGGAACGTGCCTGCCAATACTCCCGCTCAGCCAATATCAAGTGGAAGTAATTGATTAATCATGCTTTTTGGCAAACGAGTGGGATTTTGCATGACGGCATGCTATGTTGGCACAAGGAGATTCGATGTCCGCCCAGTCTCAAAGCCCTACCGAGATCCACATTCGGAACTTGGCCCGAAAGCACCAGGTGGCCTATGTGCCGACACAGAGCGACGCACTCGCGAACCATATCACACGTCTGGCCGGCGATCACGTTGAACTTGATGATGTTGAGCGTCTGTTGATCGCGTTGCAACGCGCTGGATACCTCAGCCGAGTTGAGATCGTGCGCCTCCAAGCGAATTATCTCCGCGAATCCAAATCGTGACATTCGATCCATTTGGTGATTTTCAAACCCGCGGCTATTTGCGTAATCTCGCCAGCGAAAAAGACCTTGAAATCGTCCGGCGGCTTGAGCATACGTCATTTGCGACTGGCATTGATGCTGCTTTCGCACGTTTAGCCTCGATCAAACGCCTTTCTTACCAGGATGTCCTCGACACACACAAAATGCTGTTCGAGGCGGTTTATCCATGGGCCGGACAAGATCGCTTGCAAATCGCTCCCGATCTCGCTGTCAGCAAGGGCCCCATTCTGTTCGCATATCCAAAGGACATCCGGCGTGCGGTGGATTACGCGTTGTATCACGGGCAAGACAAGGCGTTCATGGCAGGAAAGCCTGGGGAGATCATGGGTTATCTGGCCTACGGTCATCCGTTCTTGGACGGTAACGGGCGCACCATCATGGTAGTACACGGCGTTCTAGCGCAGCGCGCCGGATTTAGCATCGACTGGGCGACTACCACAAAAGCCGACTATCTTTCCGAGCTCACAAAAGAGCTAGACAGTCCCGGCAAGGGCCACCTCGACACCTATCTCCGGCCTTTCGTGCGCGAGGCTGTAACTGACGATCTCCTCGCGGCCACTGTCGTTCAAGCGCCCGGTCTTGATGGAAACGCCGAACAGAACGAAGTGCTCGGCAAGACGAATGAGCCCGCGCTGCAGGCTCGATACGAGCAACAGGAACTGAAGCGGAGCCGGGAATAAGATTTGCCTTGGAAGCAATACGCCGCATGCCCTTACCCTTCTGCCATGCTCAAATATTCGAACGGGTGGGGTTGTGTTGATAATTCCATGAAGGCAACAACAGAAGGCGGTTGCAGCCTGACATTTGATGGAAAAAGGGCGATGTACTTCCGAATTTGGCGAGCCCCGTTACATCCATAGGGTTATCATCATCCGCGACGTGGCGCGCGGACGTTCTCGGGGCTGGAGGGTTAGCGTGCCGGCTAAAACCTCGCCAGGTATGCTGCAATGGTTGCAGCAATATAGGTGACAATATGGGCGTGCGGGTGGAGAATAGTGAGCGACAGCTTGTTGATCCAAAAATGTTGAGCATACGGTCACAGTTGATGACAGTGCTTCAGGATACTTTATATCGTGACGCTCGTGTCGATCTTGATACATTTGAAGTTGCTACTGCAACTCTTGTCACCGAAACTAAATTTAATATGTGGTTCTATGACGTTGTAAAGAAGCAAGCAAATGAAAAGCAATTTGTTGAGTTCTTGGAGCGGATTGATCAGTGGGGGCAATCGATTGTGGCTGCCGTAACAAGGTTCCTAAGGATCATAACAATAGCGAGTTGCACAGCGCGATTCAGGAAGTACGTAGACGAATGGAGGAAGCAATGAAGGCAGGTTTTCGACGCGATGGCTGAAACGACCAGTTCGATCGCATCGTCGTGACCGACTAACCTGCTGAGTCTGTAGAACAAGAGCCGGACGGCGGTGTGTCAACAAAGGAGCCAAAAGAGCAGTTTTGAGCACCGGAAATGTATCAACTTCCATTGAAATCAAAAGCTTTTCTGGTAGCCTTCTAAGCTGACGTCGGAGGTTCGAGCCCTCCCGGGGTCACCAATGATTTCACACGGTCCAACTCAGGCCACTCACATTGGATCTGTCATCCACGTCTCGGGCCGCTCACGGGTGCGATGCCGGCCACAATTTCAAGACGTACAGATCACCGCAGTGCTGGCACCGACCTCTCTTGACCGATGGACCCGACCAAAGTCGGGTAGCCGTGTTCATCGAGGGACCGCGAGCCGACACTGAAGTTGTCATCCGGGGCTGCTGTCCATCACTTGCCCAATTGAACCGGTAGACGGTGTGCTCCCCGGACGGGGCGGCGCGTGCGATACCGGGATGAGATCTTCGGGGACGGCACGGCGAATCATGCCCCAGATGCCGCGGGGTTCAATCAGGATAACTGCAATCGAAATCGTGCCCAAGATGATAAAATGCCAGACGCCAATCTCAGCCAGATAATTGCGCACAAGGAAAAACACTACGGTGCCAATCATCGGTCCCTCGAAGCTGCCGATCCCGCCGATAACGACGATGAAGATAATGTAGACGGTCCAGTCGACCAGGCTGAACGAGGCGCCGGGTGCAACGCGCAGCTTCTGCAAGGTGATCACGGCGCCAGCCAAGCCTAGGAACGGCGCTGTCAAGAGAAAGCACAGGATGCGGGCGCGCACGAGGTTGACGCCGACCGCGCCAGCAGCCTCCTCGTCGTCGCGCATGGCGGTCAGGCCCAATCCGATCGACGAGCGCATCAGCAAATAGGTCGTTATCAGGACCAAAACCGCGAGCGCAAGGGCAATCACATAGATTGTGGTGTAGCGTTCGGTCGGGCGCGCACCGAAGAAACGCACGACCGAGACAGGTAGGCTGATGCCCGAGCCACCGCCGAAGGCGGCGAGCTTGCCCGCCGCGAGCATCAGGGTTTCAGCGACGACCCAGCTTCCGACCGCCAAATAAGCCGCGCGCAGCCGGAAGATGATCGCCATGATGGGGATCGCGAACACCAGCGCAGTAACGCCGGCTAGAACCACCGCGGCATAGGGATTGAGATCCAAAAGTACGGCAAAGGCAAAGAAGGCATAGGCACCAACGCCGACGAAGCCGTGCTGGCCGACGCTCACGATGTCGGCGTAACCCGCTAGCAGGTTCCACATGATCGCCAGCACCAGCATACAAAGGAAGTCGGTTAGCAGCTGAAGCTGCGGGATGTCGAAGATCCATGGTCCGCCAACCAGCACCACGACGCCGATCGCCGTCAGGACCCGTGCAGCGGGCACCAGCGACAAGCGAAGGCAAGACCTCATCACACGTCACTCAATATTTTGGGAAAAGGCCCTGCGGGCGGATGACGAAGACGACCAGGAAAACCAGATTCCCGGCGAGGGCCTGCCAGGAAACGTCGAATTTGGCGCCGACGCTTTGCGCAACGCCGAGCAGAATCCCACCGGCGAGCGTACCCCAAAGGCTGCCAAGCCCGCCCAACACCACGGCCTCGAAGGCAACGAGCAGTCGGCTCGGCCCACTGGTTGGATCAAAGTTCGTCCACACCGACATGAAGCCAGCAGACACCGCCACCGTTATGCCAACGATGCCCTGAGCAAAAGCGAAGATACGGGCCGAGGGCAGGCCGACTAGGTTGGCGGCGGAAAGATCCTCGGACACCGCGCGGATGTGTACGCCGACACGCGTTCGATAGAGTAGAAGATCGAGCAACAACACCATAGCGACCGCCGCAACAAAAATAGTCAGTGGCAAAACCCCGACATTTATGCCGTCGCCGAGCCCGATGGTCGCTGTGGCAAACTCCTCGGTTCTCACGAGTTGTGTGTCGGCGCCAAAACTGCCTTGTAGGCCGTTCTGAATTATAATCGACAGACCGAACGTGACGAGAATTACCGACAATATATCCTTGCCAAGGACACGCTGGAGCAGGAGCCGCTGCAGGAGGTAACCGCCACCGAAGCTGAGCGGGAGAGTGATCAGCGTCGCCGTAAGCGGGCCGAGCCCCAGGTTGGTTGTGAGCGTCAGAATAACAAATGACACCAGCACAATGAGGTCGCCATGAGCGATGTTGACGAAACGCATGACACCGACCGATAGCGACAGACCCATGGCGAAGAGCGCATAAAGACCGCCGAGCAGGACACCCTGCACGATCTGATTGACCCAGCTGCCGATCATTGTGCTCAGAGTCCGAAATAGTGCTTGACGATGACATCCCGGCTAACCTCGGCCGGCCGGCCGGCGAGGTTGACACGCCCCTCGAGCAGGCAGTAGAAGCGGTCGGCGATGGCGAGCGAACGCGTGATGTCCTGCTCGACCACGACGACGGCGAGGCCCTGCGCCTGGATTCCCGGAATGATCCGGTAGAGAGCGTCGATCGCCACCGGCGCCAACCCGAGGCTGATCTCGTCGCAGAGCAGGAGGCGCGGATTCGACAGCAGCGCGCGGCTCAGCGCGACCATTTGCTGTTGACCGCCGGACAGTGTCCTGGCGAGCTGGCGCCGTTTTTCCTGGAGGGCCGGGAAGAGTGCGTAGATCTCGTCGAACCCGAATCTGCCGCGGTGGCCAACGTCGCGCCCGATGCCCAAATTCTCCTCGACAGTCAGGGACGGAAACAGCCGCCGACCTTCGGGGACAAGAGCGATGCCCTTGCCGACAATAGAGCTGGTCGAATGGCTGGCCAGGACCTCGCCATCAAAACGTATCGTGCCCTCAATGCGAGGCGCTTGTCTGACGATTGCCTTCAGCAGCGATGACTTGCCGGCGCCGTTGGCGCCAATAATCGCGACGGCTTCGCCACTGCCAATCTCAAGGTCGACTTGGTGAAGCGCTTGGAACTGCCCGTAGAAGACAGACAGCTGCTCAATCAGCAACAACGGCGCGACGGTCATGGCACCAGCCCCTGGGCCCCGAGATAGACCTCGCGCACGCGATTGTCAGCGAGCACCTCGTCAGGTGTTCCGCTGCAGATGATGCCGCCACCATGCAGTACGGCGAGACGGGTGGCGATACGGCGCAGCGCATTAATGACGTGCTCGATCCAGACGACGGTCACCCCGTCGGCACGGACCACGCGGACGAGATCAAGCAGAGCATCGCATTCGACTGTGGTGAGGCCACCCGCGATCTCATCGAGGAGAAGCAGGCGCGGCCGCTGCGCCAGCGCCTTCCCCAGTTCGAGCCGCTTGAGATCGAGCAACGGCAATTGGCCAGCAGGTGTATCGCTCCGCGCAGCGAGACCAATGGTTTTGAGCACTCGCATTGCCTCTGCCTTGGCGATGGCGTTCCCCATGCGGCCGCCGTGAACTGCCGCGACAAGGATGTTCTCGAACACGGACATATGGGCGAAGGGTTTGGGAATCTGGTAGGTACGGCTGATCCCCAGCCGACAACGATCCCACACTTTCAGGCGAGTGATGTCGCGGCCGTCGAAGACGATGCGTCCGGAGCTTGGAGCGATGACGCCTGAGACGACATTGAAAAGGGTGGTTTTGCCCGCCCCATTGGGACCGAGAATTCCGAGGAGTTCGCCCTGGTCGATGCGGAAATCCAGACAATCGATGACTCGGAGCGCGCCGAATTGACGGGAGATTCCGACAAGCTCCAGCATGACCTCTCATCCAGCTGCATTGGCCGCCGCGCGGTCCGCCAAAAGACCCGCCGAGCGATCGACCGGCTCGCGGTGAGTGCGGTCCAGTCGATCGATCGACTTGTCCGCTCAACTGTAGCGGATTTCCTCGGGTGCGCCCTGGACTGGTATCTCCGGCGCCGTTGAGTTGTCGACCAAAATCAGCTCGAGCGGAAATTTATTACCCTTTCTCCACTGGCCAACGACGAGCGGTGTGAGCGCGCAATTGGGCAACGGGCCCTTCCTGAAGTCGATTGTCCCCACGATCGATTTGTAATCGGTCGCCTTCACGGCGTCACGGATCGAATCGGCCTTTCCGAGATCTTGTGTGCGTTTTAGTACGTCAAACGCCACCTCGAACAGAGAATGGCGGAAACCAAGGCTCAATTCCCACTGCTTATTGGACGCCTTCTCGTAATCATCGGCGAGGGCTTGCGAGCTTTGACCGGTGAGCCCCGAATGGAATGGATGGTATTTCGACCACCACACTTCGACGCTCAACCGTTCGGCGCGAGCGCCAAGCGGATACATGGCCTCGGGAAACTCACAAGCCTTGCCGACATAGACAATTTTGGGCTTGTAGCCCTGCTGCGCACAACCGTTCCAGAATGTGGTGAACTCTGGGGGCGGCAGAACACCTTGGACGATCTGGACGTTTGCCGCCTTGAACGCGGCGATCTGCGCGTTGTAGTTGCTCACCGGCATGTCGAAGCGACCGGGATCGACTGGCTTAAATCCGTGCTGACTGAGGAAGTTCGGAAAGGCCTTCGATTGAGCCAACCCATCGCCGTCATTGGGCCAAAGCCCACCAACGACCTTGTTGGTTGAAAGTCTGTTCCAGCACGGCACCATCGCCTCGATCAGTTCCTGGCCGCTGAAGAAGAAGTGGTAGGTCCACTCGAAACCTTTGTTGGGATCGCCGCGGCGGCCAAAGAAGTAGGGCTCGAGCGGCGCATCGTTCGAGATGCAGGGCACGCCGTTGAGCTCGCACTGATCCGACACTGGATTGACCGTTTCTGGCGTCGCATAGGTCAGCATAAGATCGATCTTCTCCCTGAAGATCAGATCCTGCGCGACCTCGGAGGCCCGATTGGGATCAGACTGGCTGTCCCGGATCACGATCTCGTAGGGTCGTGCCGTACCGCCGATGGTAATCTGGCCGCCGAGCTGCCGTTTGAGTTGGTCGAGCACGAACGGCATGTTGTCCGTGAAAAAAGCTAGCGGCCCGGTTTGCGGCTGCACCAGTCCGAGCTTGATAGGTTTCGGCGTCACGACCGCAGGGCGGGCGGTCGTCATGAGTGTCGCTCCGGCCAGGCCTGAAGCGGCGGCCCCCTGCAGCACCCGCCGTCGGGTAATCGAACCTGTACTTTTGGTCATTGTCTTCCTCCCTATTCCCCGCCCAGCCTCGACCGAGGCGGCAACAGGGAGGATAGACTTTGAATAGTTTGGAGTCCAAACTATTAATGAACGACGGAGGTGCGGGAATGGGCAAGTTGGATGGCAAGGTCGCTATCGTAACCGGGGGTGCCGGCAGCCTCGGGCTCGCTGCGGCGCGGCTTTTCCTTGCCGAGGGCGCGAAGGTCATGCTCGCTGACATCGTGCAACCGGCGCTTGCGCAAGCGGCCGCCGATCTCGGCGGAGCCGTTGCCGCGATGGTGGCCGACGTGACGCAGTCGGCGAGCGTCGAACGGCTGGTGGCGGCAACTGTGGCCCGTTGGGGCGCCATCGACGTGCTCTTCAGCAATGCGGGCAATTTTGGCACAGTCGCTCCCATCGAATCCTATCCGGAGGATGTCTTCGATGCGGTCTATGCCGTACACGTCCGAGGGGCATTCCTAATGAGCAAATACGTGGTGCCGCGGATGCGTGACGGTGGAAGCATCATCATCACCTCCAGCGTCGCGGGTACCCGCGGCGACCCGGGCGTCCACGGGTATATAACAGCCAAGCATGCCCAAATCGGCCTGATGCGCTGCCTCGCCAAGGAGCTGGCGCCACGTAGAATTCGCGTCAACACAATCCATCCCGGGCCGATCGACAACAGCTTCCAGCACGCAGTCGAGTTGGGGCTGGGCTCGATCATCCACGGCGACGGGGCGGCATTCTTCAATAGCATGATCCCGCTGCGCCGCCATGGCAGCCCAGAGGAGGTCGCGCGCACGGTGCTCTATCTGGCCTCCGACGACAGTAGCTTCACCACCGGAGCGACTTTGATGGTTGATGGCGGAATGAGCGTATAGGCGGGACATGAAACAGCCGCTCCGCTCGCCCGCAGCAACCAGGGTGGCGCCCCCTTCCCCAAGAGCCTCGACACCGGCGAAAGGGCCGCGGCGGCGCGCCGGCGAGCCGGCAACCGAGGACACGATCGAGCTTGGTATTCTCGATGGGTTCATCGGTTTTCATTTGCGGCAGGCGCAGGATGCCGCTTTCCGTGCCTTCAGACGGTACCCGGGTCTTAGAGATTTCAAGCCGGGACGCTTCGCGGTGATGATGGTAATTCACTACAACCCCGGCATCACCCAAAGCACGCTGGGGCGCGTCATAGCCCGCGACAAGTCGACGGTGACGCCCATCCTCCAAGATTTGCAGCGGCGCGGCTTGATCGAGCGTCATCAGTCATCGCACGACCTGCGGAACGTCAGGCTAAACCTGACGCCGCTCGGCGAGAGGGCACTTTCAGAGCTGCTGCAACATGTCCATGAACATGACAAGACACTCGACCGGATCGTCGGCGACGCCAAGCCCGTCCTACTCGATCTATTGCGCAGGATCGCTGTCGCGATGCGTTGACGAGCCCATGGCGCCTGCGGTTGACCCTTCCCGGCCTGTCGAAGGCGGCAGCAAATACTGGGCGTTTGATCCGAGAACCGGTTTACCTGGTGGCAGAATTGTTACCTCACTCCATGATGAGGGGCTGACAGTTACGAACACTACACTTCCTCTTCACCTTCTCAACGACGGGCAAATAATCAGAATCGTCTTGATGGTTCCTGGTACGTTACAACTCATGGAACCGGGAATAATGTAATTCCTGGAATGAATTATATAAACCAATCGCAAGGGCTTGAGATCTTTGACGCGTTGGACTGGCAAATAACAACCAACATAGATTTGCAGCACTCTGGGTACTAAGGCCCGTCCAAGAATAACTGAGTCATAATTTCCACGCTCTTCATCTCGCAAGCGGCAAAAACCAGTTTTGCGCTGAGACGCATCAGAACTGGTCTTTGCAGCTATCTGATTGCCAAGAATATCGGACTACGGCCGGTCGAAAGTTTCACGCGGCAGTTCATCCTGCAACCGAGGTCGGCTGGCGCATTAGACACCCACCTTGGCCGGCGCAGTTCCGATATCTGCTTTCCCCACTTTAGAAGTCTTTATGATCGTGTAACGACAGCCGCGGGCAGAGGCGAAGGTTTTTCGCTGCGCGGCTGAGGCTGCCCGCAACCGTTCTGGACGCAACTTGGCGAGATCTTTGGTGCCGACGCTCGCCTGCCGTAGGGTTCGCGAAGAGTCTGCCGGACGCTTCCCGTCGGCGCAGCCTCGACGCTTACACGCCGTGCGCTTGAACCGCTGCGCGGATGCCGGTGATCCTGCGATGTCGATGGTGTATCGATAGAATTAGGCAGCTTCAAAGACGGGGTGGCACGCTTGGTCTCATATGAATATCAAGTTACTAATTGATACCATAGCCAATGACGGGCGTCGCCAGCGAGCGCAACGAAATGCTGGCCGGGACGCTCCGGCGACCCGATCGGCGCCTGCGCGCCGTTGCGCGGGAACCACGGCGCGACCAGTCGGGAGGGAAGGGCCCCTTTCCGGCATATCCGTCTCTCTGATTCGCAATTGGGTCATGACGCCCCCGCTTGACACCGCTTGCGCGCGATGCCACTTGCGGTCTCATGACGATCTTACCCAATCTTCTCTCCCCGACACCTATTGCCAACGAATGCTTTACGAATGCGGTTGCCGCGGTCGATCGACTCGACGAAATTTATCAACGCAACACCGAGTTTCTTCGGCAGCGCTTTCAGGCATACGCGGAGGGCACACCGCTTGGCGCACGCGTACGTGCGACCTATCCCCTTGTCCGCATGACGACTACGACTTTTGCGCGACTCGATTCGCGACTGTCTTACGGGTTTGTGGCGGGCCCCGGCGTACACGAAACAACCGTAACCAGGCCAGATCTCTTTCGGGATTATTTTATTGAACAGATTGGCCTTCTGATCGAGAACCACGGTATGCCGGTCGAGATCGGCGAATCAGATGAACCGATCCCCATTCACTTTGCCTATCGGCGCGACATCAATATGGAGGCCAGTGCCGCAGTTCGCGATCGAGTATCGGCAGACCAACCACTCCGCGACGTCTTCGATACTCCTGATCTCGGCGCCATGGATGATGCAATCGTCGATGGCACGCTACAAGTTGCTCCGGGTGAAGCTGCGCCCCTTGCGCTGTTTCGCGCGGCGCGGGTGGATTATTCACTACATCGGCTCTATCACTACACCGGCAGCGACCCCGAGCATTTCCAGCATTTTGTCATCTTTACCAACTACCAATTCTACGCGGATGCTTTCGCGCGCATTTGCCGTGATCAAATGGCTAAAGGCAGCCCGATCTATCAGGCATTCGTCGAACCCGGCAATGTCGTCACCCGCAACGCCCGCCTCGGCGGGCAAGGTCCGACGGGCGTCGCGCCGGAGCGCATGCCTCAGATGCCGGCATTTCATCTCGTCGAGCCGGGATCCCGCGGGATCACCATGATCAACATCGGCACGGGTCCATCAAATGCACGCAATATCACTGACCACGTGGCAGTCATGCGGCCGCATGCTTGGCTGATGCTGGGGCATTGCGCGGGGCTGCGCAACTCCCAGAAGCTTGGCGACTATGTGCTGGCCCATGGCTATGTGCGCGAGGATCACGTTCTCGATGCGGAACTGCCGCTGTGGGTACCCATTCCAGCACTCGCCGAAGTACAGATAGCACTCGAACAGGCGGTGGGCGAGGTGACAGGGCTCGCCGGGTTTGACCTAAAGCGGGTGATGCGCACCGGCACCGTAGCCAGTGTCGACAACCGCAATTGGGAGCTAAGCGACCACGCAGCCACCATTCGCCGACTGTCGCAGTCGCGTGCGGTTGCGCTTGACATGGAGTCGGCAGCAATTGCAGCCAACGGCTTCCGCTTCCGCGTGCCGTACGGCACTTTGCTATGTATTTCGGATAAGCCGCTTCACGGAGAGATCAAGCTCGCCGGCATGGCAAGTGATTTCTACCGGCAGCGTGTAGGTCAACATCTCGAAATCGGTCTCGAGGCGTTGCAAAAGCTCAAGTCACAGGAGCGCGAGCGGTTGCATTCACGCAAGCTAAGGAGTTTCGCCGAGGTTGCATTCCAATGAAATTGCCGGGCCTCACTGATGAGGATTGGCGCCGACATAGTTGAAGTCCTCGGTCGAATGGCTCCTCGTCGATAATCAACAAATGGCAGGAGCTACCGGCCCCAGTTGCGTGACCGCGGCTGGACGTGAAGATTGCGGGTCATTGGCGCAGTCGCGTGAGCGGCTCAATCCGTCGGGCGTCCAGAGGACGCGACGTCGGTGTTGTCGGTTGTTTCGGCTTCCACCAGTCAGGACGTTGAGTGCTCACATTCTCGGCAACTGTCACCATCTGCAGGAACCTCGACGATGGGCAACCATTGATATTGCGGTTAGCTAGCGCGAGGAACGGATCATGAAACGATTGGCCGTTGGTGCAGCCGTACTGATGACAATGGCAGTTTTGGACGCAGGTCATCAATCCCAGGCGGCTCGTTGGTGCGCGTGGAGCGGCCCGTACACCTATAACTGCGGATTTTACACGCTTGAGCAGTGTCGTGCTACGGTCAGCGGCGAAGGCGGTTGGTGTGCCCGAAACGTCCGCGAGGGATACGCGGCTCACGGAGGACACCACCATTGGCAGCAGTGAATACCATTGCGTAGCGGCTGTTTTGGCAGTCCTTTGCCTTGGGAGCGATCAGGCTGCGTTTCTGCGCCTGCGCTTCGCTTGGCGCGATTAACGCCGACCTTTAGGGTGGCCAAACGCTCGGCGCTGTAACGATCAGGGCTAGCCGACCGGTACGGCGGCCTGCGGAGTCGGCGTCGCCGGGCCAGGGGCAGGCCGGATGGGTGGGAATTGGTCCGCTGTTAAAGTCTCCTGTGACAGCAACAATTTCGCGCCCTGATCGAGGTCGGCGCGGCGGTTCTTGAGTATCTCAGTCGCTCGTGCGAATGCCCGGTCAATGATGTCGCGAACCGCAACATCAATTTCGCGGATAGTCGCTTCTGAGGCATCGATACGCTTGGGGACTATACCGGTCAGGTACGGCTGTGGCGCCAGCGCGTAAGTTCGTTGCCCGAGCGTTTTGTCCATTCCGTAACGCGTGACCATTTCGATGGCGATATCGGTGGCCCGCTGCAGGTCGTCAGCAGCCCCGGTCGAGACCTCGCCATCGAATACCAGATATTCGGATGCGCGGCCACCCATAAGCACGGCAACTCTGTTTTCGAGGTCGTGCGTATCAAGCAGATAGCGATCCTCGGTTGGTCGTTGGATCGTGTAACCCAGCGCGCCAACACCGCGCGGGATAATCGATACCTTATGGACGGGATCCACTCCCGGCAGGGCGGAGGCGACCAAGGCATGGCCCATCTCATGATAGGCCACCCGCCGCCGCTCTGGCGGAGCCAGAATGCGGCTTTTCTTTTCTAGCCCGGCAACCATGCGTTCGATCGCAGCCGTGAAGTCGTCGAGTGTGACTGCATCGGCCTTGCGGCGGGTCGCTGTAATGGCGGCCTCGTTGACCAAATTGGCGAGGTCGGCACCGGTAAATCCGGTGGTCAATCCGGCGACTTGATCAAGGTCGACGCCGTCGGCCAGTCGAATCTTGGCAACGTGAACCTTGAGGATCTCCAGCCGGTCTTTCCGATCAGGTCGGTCAACCAGCACCTGCCGGTCGAACCGGCCGGCGCGCAGCAAGGCAGGATCGAGCACCTCCGGCCGATTGGTCGCTCCGATCAGGATAACCCCCGTGCTCGGATCGAAGCCGTCCAACTCGGCCAAGAGTTGATTCAGCGTCTGCTCCTTCTCGTCATATCCGCCGAAGGCTCCAGGCGTTCGGCTTCGACCAAGCGCGTCGAGTTCGTCGATGAATATGATGCAAGGCGCTGCTTGTCGAGCCTGCTCGAACAGATCACGTACCCGAGCGGCTCCTACACCAACAAACAACTCGACGAACTCCGAGCCTGAGATCGAGAAAAACGGCACGCCGGCTTCTCCGGCAACAGCCCGCGCCAGCAGCGTCTTTCCAGTTCCAGGCGGCCCGATCAGGAGGATGCCCTTTGGCACGCGGGCGCCAAGCCGACCAAATGAGTTCGGGTCGCGCAGAAAGGCAACCACTTCCTGAAGCTCGAATTTCGCTTCTTCGACACCCGCAACATCCTTAAATGTCACCTTAGTGTCGGTCTCGACGTAAATCTTTGCGCGGGATTTACCGATTGCCATGAGGCCACCGAAGCCTTGCCTCTCAGCAATGCGCCGAAACCCATATGTCCATATCAGATAGAAGATGAAAATTGGAACAGCCCACGATAGAATCGTCGCGAGGAAATTATTTGACGGTGCTCCCGTGATGACAACCCCATGGGCCTGCAGCTTATCGGCGAGTTGTGAATCAACACGAACCGTATAAAACTGCCGTCGACCGTCCGGAAACGGCTGCTTCAATGTTCCGCGGATTGTATCCTGCCCAACAAAGACTTCGGCAATCTTTCCATCGTTCAGCAGTTGATCGAACTGACTGTATGGAATTGTATCGACCTGTGTGTACTGGACCCAAATGAACTGAATAAGCATCACTCCGAGGAAGGCTGCGAAAATATACCATATGGCAAACTGGTGTTTTCGCTCCGCGGGCTCCTTCGGTCCATTACTTTGGGATTTTGGAGCTATGCCCTTGGTGTCGTCGCTATATTTCAGTAATCTCATCGCGCGCCGGCCCAATCTCAATTACCAAATTGACGGAACGATTTTGTCCAGAAAGCGCGCCTGCCCGCGGGCGACCGTCCCAAAAAGGCTGTCTTAAGGAACAATGCCATCGGGCCGGTCTTTCAGGCTGCAAGGTGTTTCGCGCAAGTGGTCGGCGGCAGCGCAGAGCAATGCGTGCCGGCCAACAGTGAGCCAATTGGGCGGCTGCCTTGACCAGATGGCCACTGCAGACGCCTTGGGTCGATCATCCGGCGGATCGGTGACCGCTACCTCGCAATGCGGACGCGCAGACCGGTGTCGAATCCGTTGCACCAAATTCTCGCTCAGCCCATCGGTTCGCCGCCCCTGGTCAGGCGGAACGGGCGTGTAATGCCATTGTAATGAGCGCCACTGAGCCAAAAACCATGTTGATACCGACCAGGAGACCTATCGCCCAGGCAGCGGTTCCAGGAAGGCCCGCAAAAATAATGCCGCTCAGCAGCAGATCCACGATGCCGCTTGCCAACATCCAGCCCCATCGTCCCGACAGTTCTCGCTTGTGGTCAAGCGCGAACATGATCGAAGCGACCCCCTCAATCAGGAAGAATGCTATAAGAACCAGCGTTAGTGATATCGCGCCGGTCACCGGCTGTGCTATCAGGATACCACCGGCAATAATGCCGAGGACCGCCGAGAGCAGCGACCACCAGAAGCCGGGCGCGTTACGCATCCAGATGGTCGTCACCAGTCCAACTATTCCGCTGATCAGAAATAGCCAACCCAGGAATATGGCCACAGCCAGGGTAGCGATCGGAGGAACAATGATGGCAGCGATACCCAGGACAAGGAGAACTATTCCCTCAATCAAGAAAAGGACCCAATGCTCGTGCAGCGTCGCCGCCGCGGCCCGCTGTAGCCGGTCGATGTCGGATTGATTGGTCGACATAGGAACCCCCTGAGTTGCTGCCGGACAAGCCGCCGAACGGACGCGCCCTTTACCTGGACGTCAATTCGTTCAAGGCCCTCTGGCTGATGCCCGCCGCAAGGATGCACCTTTATGCGTGAGACGGCAAGGCGGATCACCGGGCGGCCCTTGCCGGAACAAGCCCGGTCAGCCGGTCTCCAGGAACGACGGCGCTGCGGTTGGCGGTCGGGCAGGGGGCTGAAAGTCGGCCCGCCGGTTCACCGCTGCGACGAACGCTGTTGACCAGGTGGATGTTGTTGCATTGCTTTTGCCGCCAGGCCGGGGTCCATGCGACGTCGCGATCGGCAGACCAAAGGAATGAATCCGGGCTGGAACGCCTGGCTATTCCACCGATTTCTTGTTCTCGATTTTGCGTACCGGGCGTCCGTCATAGTCGTAAATGACACTTGCGCTTTCAAAGAATTCGAGGGGGACCCTCATGCCGATCTCGCGCGCCTTGAGGAAGCTGATAGCAATATCGGGCGGCGTGACGATCCCCACCTTGAGATCACCGGCTCTGGCGGCGCCTGTGAGAATCTCAGCCCCGTAGATGGCAGCAAGGTTGGCATTGCTCTCGAAGCTGATACCGATTGCGAGCACGGCGGTATCCGTACCGGCGGTCACAATCTCGGGCACGGCTCCGATGACCGGAACACGATCGGCATATTTATTGATTGTCTGAATTTCGCCGAACACTGACGTGCTGCCAGTGACCCAGAACAGGCTTTTGACCAACTCCGGATCGCTCTTGCGCATGGTTTCGACCGCGCCAGACACAATCTGGGCCAATTCAGTGCGAGCTCGGTTGGGATCCTGCACCATTCCCCAGATCACATGCGTGCCTCGCCGGCCGGCATAGGCTGCAATCGGCGCGGCTTGGGTTTGCACCGCACTGACATTCTTGCCGTCCACCAGAACCGCCAGATTTTTCAGGTCGGGCTTCAGCTCCTTGATATAGGCCATTTGAACTTCGACCGGCATATTCAGTGAGGTGAATGCAAAATTTGAACCGCTTCCTTTTTCATAATCCGGCGTTTGCCCGAGCTGCACGGGATCTTTTGAACACACGGAAACAACCGGTATGGTACCGCCTCGATAATGATTGTACAACCACGCGACCGACTCCGAACCCATCGCGAAAATCAGATCGATGTCATTGTGTTGGGCAAAATCAAGGGCTTGTTTGGCCGAATCGTCGTCGAGATCGAAATCGATCACCGTAAAGTCAACACTGAGATCCTTTGCCTCGAAGACCTGCAGTATCTTTGTAATTGCGATGTCGTAGGCTGAGGACGCTCTCGGATAGAGTACGAGCACGCGTCGCGTGGCAGTTGAGCCCTGGGGAATCGTGCGATGAATCGATAATCGCATTGGGTCGGATCGATCCATCGATACGTCCCAACCAGTTGCGACACCGGAATCATACCGGAACCAGTTCGATACGGCGGCCTCTTGCGCGCCGCCGCCGGGCGACGCGAAAAGCACTGCGAATGTGACGATCGCTGGAATCCGCCCGATTCGTTGAGTGCCAGCCCAGCGAGTCATCGCACGGCCTCCCGCCCAAGAGCATCCATCGGAGGCTGAACTTTCCAAGCAATGAAGAAGAGTGCGAATACAGCCGTCATGATGCCGATTCCAGCTATGACCTGTGGCCGCTCTCCCCAGAACATAAACAACTGGGCCACCACGAAGGGACCGGCTACGTGGCCGAGACGCTCCAGGAATCGATAGGCGGTCGTGACCGGATTGACACCGATCTTGGCGGAGAGTTCCGAATGCGCCACATGCGTCACCACGGGCGCATTGATGAAACCATGGCCAACGCCCACCAGCATCACACCGGTAATCACCAGAACAGTGCCGAATGGTCCTGGGCCCACCAGGTTGGGTTCAGTCAGGCCGATCAGAACCAAGCCGGCCCCGCTGAGCATCGCTCCAGCAAACAGGATCGTTTCGGTCCGACCCGTACGATCCACCAAGCGCGAGATATAAGTGCTCGACGCCACCACTCCGATGCCGTAAAGCATAATGATCTGGCCGATCTCCTCGAGACCGTATCCCTGCTGGTCGAGCAGCAACGGAAGCGCGAAAGTGATAGTACCGGTCAGGATCGCCTTTGCGGGTACTCCGATGCAAAACATTGTCTTTAGGAACTCGCCGCTGGAAATAACCTTTCCCAAGTCACTTGCGACGCGACGTATACCAACATTGAATCCTCGCTCGACCCGTACGGATGCCGGTTTCATAGCAACCAACAGCATACTGTACAGAGCAGTCACAAAGCCGATTGCGGCGCTGATCATGAAAACGCCCTGCGGACCAAGATAGGTCACCAGCAGCGATCCGATTGCCATACCAGAAATCATTCCGCCCTGGTATCCGAAGACGATGATGGAGGCTCCCTGCGTCTTCTTCTCGGGAGACGATACCGCCAGGATATAGGTTTGGATGCCGATGAACAGCATACCCTGGCCGATTCCGGATGCAGCTCGCAGTATCGCCAGACAAAAAATGTCAAGCGGTACCGCTAGCGCCAAGACGCTGGCACTTGACAATACCAAACCTCCCCAGATCAAAGGCTTCGGACCATAACGGTCCGAGCAGTGTCCAGCAGGAATCAAGCTCAGAGCAAAGCAAAGATAGTAAGCGACGAACGGCGCCGACGCGAATCCAACCGACATACCGGTTGCGGTGGCCGCTTCCTGCATGAATTTCGGCAGGAACGAGTAAGTCAGATGCTCCAGGAACACGGCAAGGAAGAAGATCGGTTTGACGAATACCAGGGAGGACTCGCTCGCCAGGAATGTCACTTGCGCCCTTGCGGTGTCCTTGCCAGGTGATCGCAGGCGCTGCATCGAACTGGCAACTTGAAGAAACAGACCGGCGAGAAAGCCGGACGCAATAAAGAGTGCCGCGAAATTCCTGACGCTTGTGCGAACTTGTTCGTACACGAAGTCCTTTGGAACCTCGACAGCCAGACTGAATTGATTTGGGCGCTCAAGCTTTGATAGGTCGACAATATATTCAAAGTTCCGGGGATCGGCGACCCACGGACTGCCGAGATCCTTTACGTTCGACGCGACCTGAATCCGTCCATCGATGATAAGAGCCGTCCTACGGATTTCCGGGTTTGCGCGGCCGAACCCGGCAAAACCTTTATCGATGCCATCGAGATCCAGAAAATCCAGATTGAGATCCACGACCTCCTTGAGACGTTGGGCCAGCGTGAAGGCCGACGCCTGCGCCTTACCCTGTACCCCGTCGGAGTAAAGGCCAATAAGGCTCGCCACAACAAAACCGGCCATAGTCAAAAACGTGACTGCATAACCGATCGGCAGCCAGGGAATACGGGAGCGTGCCAGGCGAGGAGCGGCGGCCCAAACCGCGGTTGAGAACACCAAGGTCAATCCAAGGGCTAGCCACAGGAGTGGCGGCACCATCGCATAGACTCGATCGGCGACAAAGGTTGTCGGTGACATGACCACGAGACTACCGACGGTTTCAAAGCGACTGCGTAAAGGAAGAATGACTTGATAATAGTTGGAGGCCTGATCAAACTGAACGTCCTGCTTCACCCGATGAATGGCTGCCGAAGGTGCTGGCAAAGCAGGGTTCGACTTGTCCACTGCAATGAAGAGTTGCCGACCCGCCAGATCATAGACGGCGATAGCATCGATTTCCTTGAGCGCAACGATGGGGTCCGCCAAAATCGTGAACCCGGCATATTGCTTGAGTGGCAGGCCGCTTCGTAGATAAGTCTCAATCGAATTCTGTAGGACCCGACCTTGGGCGGTGAGTTTTTCGATCTGAAAGCGTTGGTATGTCCGCTTGCCTTGACCAAAGCCAACATAAAGAAGGAGAAGCAGCGACAGGCCAGTTACGATAAACATCGTAATGCCGTCGCCTAATCGGCGACCGCTAAGCCCTCCGCCCGGCATGATTTTGCGTAAACCTTCATGCACGACTGCGCTGCTCATTCGCCCGAGATTGCACGGTGCGTGCGGTCCGATGGATTTGCACCCTGGGCCGCGGGGCCATGCGCGGCGTCACCCCAAGCTCCAGTTTGGTAACTTATCATGCAGATATGAAACCTTCATTAATGCTATTGTAGGAACCCGCTGACTCGACAGCGAAGGGAATTAAGGCTCCGATTGTTCTCAAGCATATGTCGCAACTATGCATCGCGGCATCCCGTGTTGTGCAACTTCCGCCGACGGCATCTGCAGGTCCTGCGGAATTTTTGCCAATAGACGACCGCGCCATAAGCGGGCCGATAAAACAGGTCGCGTCGGCCGGAGGCTGCGGAGCGGCTTACTGCGCACGCGAGCAAATCGGCGGCTGCCAGCGGCAGGATGGCGTGCTGACCTGAGCGGCCGATCATTTTCGGTTCGACGCGACAACACCGACGTCCTCATTGGGGTCAGCGGATTTGCCGGCGGTGCTATCACCTTCAGCATGGGACATTATCACACTGAGCTTGCGAACGTTCAGATCAGCGGCCATATCGTTGATACGACCTACGACATCGTCGCGACCGCGAGAACGCCGAGCAATAGCTTGCGCGTAGGCAAGGCCAAGGGCGATGGCCCGAGGTGAGTGGATAAGATCGACTATATGTCGAATGCTTTCGCTGCGTCGAGTGAGAAGAAACTCCAGGCGATCGGCCAGCAAGGATAGAATAAGATCGTCATAGTCCATTCCAGATTCGGCTAAACCGGCGCTTATCAGGCTGGTAACACCTCCGGCAGGCTGTTTCAGGTCCGGTTTTGGATTCGCTTCGAGCACAAACAGATTGCCATTCTCGTCGGCACGCAGGTCCAGACGAATCAATGAACTAAGACTAAATTCGTGGAAAACATCGCGCGCAAGGCGATGCATGCGTTCAAGATAGTTCGAGTCAGTGGGACTGACCGAGCGGAACCGGTCCTTGGTAATCGGACGCTCGTCCATGGACGTGAAGATCTGCTCGTCCTTGCCAAGGATCCGTTCCAGTGCCGCGAAAGCAAACGAGTCTGGGTGGCGCTCGAGACGGCGGTTCCGGGCGACGATGGGGCCGGTCACCGCGATGCAAAATTCCCGGCCAGGAAGATACCTTTCGATCAGCACCAAATTATCGGTTGCTCGTCCGACATCGGCGACCATTCCTGGCAGCATGGTTCTGTCCGGGACAACATGCACGTGAAGCGAGGCCCTACCGGAAACCGGTTTCACTATGAACGGTCCCTCGTATTTGCCGAACGCATGCTGAAAGTGAGTGTTGCGTTCGGGACGAAAATCCCCATGCATCATGTGCCAGGTGCAATGGGGGGGCGTCGGAATTCCGGCGTAGATGGCCTCCCGCTTGAATATATGTTTGTTATCCAGAACGGTGGCATTCAGCGGGTCATGCCCGACATAGGGCACGCCGAACATTTCCAGCATGGCTGCGGCGTGCGCCGCCGGATTGTAGCCTTGAACTCCGCCGCTGTTGAGCCAGGCCACATGAGTCTTGGCTCGCCGGAGCCGGTCGCTCAACGTCATGTCATCGGGCATGAGTTCGACGTGGCGAAATCCGACGCGCTTGAGCGCACGAGCAATATCCTCAGCTACCGCCTCGTAACTTTTCCATGGCCGACTGTTTGTTGACTCGTAAATGACACCGTCCGGCGTCGATTTATTGCCACCGAAAATCACGGCCAAGCGCAAGCGCGCCTGCAGTCGTTCGATCTGTCGCTGGAATCTGCCTATATCCCGATGCGAGTCAGCGCGCATCTCGGAATCCGAGCGAGATCGCTGTGGATCAGTGGAGAAATTCATTATGACACGGATCCTTCAAAGGACTCTGTGTCGCTAATATCCATCGTCATCAATAAGGTGCCGTAAACGTTTCGCCGAAGCAGCCATGAATCCTATTTAATCTTGCCCAATGTTTAAAATGCGAGAGATAGGGCACGCAACATCCCAGTTCCATGCCCGGGCGCTTGCGGCCTCGAAGTGGCTCGCGAAGCCACCGACTGGCAGCACGCGAAGTGTGGGCTATAGGGCTGCTTTGCCGCGGTGGCAACGCGGATCGCTACGTCTGTGTAGTTATCTCGCTATTTACGTCAGGTCGGGCCAGCATGCTGAACAATCTGTTACGCGGATGCGGTTCGCATGCCGGATACGGTAAACCAAGGCTTATCGCTATTTGGTCAAGAGCCTTCAAATAGAATAAGAAGTGCTCCTGCGCGACCTGATATTGTCTTATCCATCACCTATAAACAATCCGACGGGGAGCGTGCCTGCTATTAGCTCAAGGACTCCAACCGAACTGCAACAAGAATTTAATATTTTTCGCCAAATACTCACGATGGAAAGGCTCCAAAGCGGGGCTCAGCGGCGCGAGATCGAATTGGAACTCTCTGTAAAAGCCTAGCTCGCGTGTGAATGATGGCACATCGAATGACGCGACCCCAAAAGGCTGTTGAGCCGATATCCATTGCACAAGGCAATCCCGCGAGCAGGACGCGAGCTGTCGGGGAATCTGACCACCTGGTTCCTCAATACGAACAGTTCGGCCTTCTTCTTGAGGGTCAACAGGAAGCGTTGGGTCTTCTGGTTCAAGGGGCTAGCCTCGACGAGGTCTTGCCTGGTCTTGCGCATGCCATCGAACGGGCCTTTGCCCCGGCTCTATGCATGATATCAATTGCGCATTCAGCGCAGGACCGCATTGTTCAACACGCCGGTCCTGGCCTGCCTTTCGATATCGTTGAGGACACTGGTGGCGGCACGCCAATGCGATCTGCGCTGTCGACGGGGGAATACACTGCGGTTGAGGATTTTGCTCTCGATAGCCGGTGGCCACATCATGCGGCCAAAGCTCTGACCAATCGACTGCGTGCGTGTCGGGTAGAGCCAATTCCCGAATGCGCGGATGGCATTGCTGCGGCAGTTGCTCTCTATTACCCACTGCCCCGTCCGCCATTTGCCAGCGATCGAACTCTGCTACGAAATTTGGCACGCCTGGTGGGCTCTGTTGTCAGCGCCGCATCACGGGAGCAGGCGCTCCGGTCGGCAAGTGACCGGTTTGCTGCGCTTGCAGCTCTCCCCGGAGTTGTTGTCTATCAGCGCCTCGTGACACCTGATGATCAAATCCGCTATACTTATATAAGCGAAGGCGTACGCGATCTGTTTGGCGTTTCTGCCACGGAAATCCTGTCTAATCCCAACGCATTGTTCAGTTGTCACGGACCGGACTACAGCGTCAAGTTCCGTGAGCGTCTGCTGTCAGCCTCGCGTTCGCTGACAACCTGGGATGTCGAAGCAACAATCCATTGCCGAGACGGCCGAAAGAAATACACGCATGCTGTTGCCCGTCCGCAACGCCAGATCGATGGTTCGGTGCTGTGGACAGGTGTGATCCTGGACGAGACTCGAACGCGTGAGGCAACGGTCGAGAGTTTGTCGCAGGGCTTCGTGCTCTATGACGCCGATGATCGATTGATTATTCGCAACAGCCATTTCATCGACCTATATCCTTCACTGCAGGATGTTGCGGTTCCGGGGGCGAAATACGAAGACGTCGTATGCGCCGAACTGGCCACTGGGTCCGACGGCCCGATTGAATCTGTGCGCCAGGCCACGGTCTATCGGTGGCGCATCAAGCGTCATCAAGACGCACATAACATGTTCGAGCATTCGATTGGCGATGATCGTTGGGTGCTGATCAACGAGCACAGGACCAGCGATGGGGGTACGGTCGTTCTTTACACCGATATCAGCGAATTGAAGCGTCGTGAGAACCAGGTCCGTCATATGGCGTACCATGACGCTTTGACAGGAATTCCCAATCGCACGCTGTTTCGGCAGCGGATCGAGCAGGCCCTCGCGCACGCCGGCGAGCGTGGGGCCACGGTTGCGGTCATGTGCGTTGATCTTGATCACTTCAAGAACGTCAATGATTCTCTGGGACATTTGGCGGGCGATGCACTTCTCAAATGTGTAGCAGGCCGTTTGGTTGGCTCGCTGCGCGAGTTTGACACGGTTGCGCGACTGGGCGGCGATGAGTTTGGAGTGGTCCTGGCTGAACTCCCCGAGTCGGATTATGTGGAAACGTTGGCCCGGCGCCTGATTAGCGAAATGGGTCAGCCCGTCGACTTTAATGGACAACAGATCGTCACCGGGATCAGCATCGGGATCGCGATCTCCAGCACCGACGGCGACGAGGCGGACTTGCTTCTGAAAAATGCCGACCTCGCTCTCTACCGGGCAAAGGCAGATGGTCGCTCCACATTTCGTTTCTTCGAGCCCGAAATGGACGCGCGTGCCCAGGCACGTCGCGCTCTGGAGATTGAACTGCGTCAAGCGGTGGTGCGGCAGCAACTTGAGCTGCATTACCAACCGCAGATCGATATCGAATCGAATAGAGTGCTGGGCTTCGAGGCGCTAGTGCGCTGGCGTCATCCGGAAAAGGGCCTGATTGCCCCTATGGACTTCATTCCTCTGGCTGAGGATACCGGCATCATCGTCAGCATTGGAGAATGGGTATTGCGGCGGGCGTGTTCCGACGCCGTCAAGTGGCCGGATTCAATTCGAGTTGCGGTCAATATCTCACCTGCGCAGTTCAAGAATCGTGATCTGGCAAAGACCGTAGCCGATATCATACATGAAACTGGGCTGCCTGCGAGCAGGCTCGAGGTGGAAATTACTGAGTCCCTGCTATTGCGCGACGTCGAGGAAAATCTCAGGACGCTTCAAGAGCTGAAGCGCCTCGGCATTCGCATCGCCATGGACGACTTCGGCACCGGTTATTCTTCGCTGGGCAATCTGCGCAGCTTCGATTTTGACAAGATCAAAATCGATAGTTCCTTCGTACGGGATATCGAGCAGAATCCCGATGCGGGGGCTATTATCTGTGCTGTGCTTGGCCTGGGCCACAGCCTCGGCATGGAGATCTGCGCTGAAGGGGTGGAAACCGGTCATCAACTGGCTTATCTCCGCAAAGAGGGTTGTAACACCGTGCAGGGCTATTACTATTGCCAGCCGGTGCCGGCCAGCGAACTCAGCCATATGTTAAGCGGTCGCCAAGTGTCGACGGAACCACGGGAACGCGAGCCCTGGCCGCGGCGTAAGAGGCTGATTTAAAGGGGCAGGGCAGAAACTCGCCGCGGTTACCAGAAGACCACTGCAGCAAATCGCTACGAGCGTAAGCCGCTTCGCCCCGGTCGGTGCGACCGCGCACCGGACGACGATCTCCCAGACATGATAGCACGCACTACCCAACCTGCGTGCGATACATCGTCGGCTTCCCGGCGATCCTCGCTTGCTATGACGTTTCGAACACTCCGCTCCAGAACTGGGTATTGGCGGCAGTATCGACGTGGTAGCTGCGCACAAATAACAGCTTGCCGTCCGCGCCGATGCGAAAGGCGCTGAGGGTTGCCGGTTGCATTCGCGTGCGATCTCCATCGCGTACCAGTCGCGGTGTAAGATTTGCGACCACTAACATATTTCCGCTGGGATCGACGGAGAAGGTCCTCGGATGAAATCCATGAGTATCAACGTTCTGGATCAAGACGGGTTCGCCGGTCATCGGGTCGATCGCAAACACGGCAATGTTGTTTTCGCCACGGCCGTCGACCTGCTCGCCTTGGAAATCCGTCATGGCGTCGCCCCGGTTGGCAACGTAGGCGTGGTGTCCGTTCGGATGAATGTGGACGGTACCGGCGAATTGTTTGGGTCGGACATGCATCGGGTCCGATAGAATATCCTTGGTGAAGAGCGGTTGTGGATCGAGCGTATCATTATCCAGCTTGTAGACCTGAATCTTGTTTTGACGCTCGAGTGAAACGTATATCCATGGTTGAGTTGGGTGAAAATCAATATGTCGCGGCCCAAAGCCGTAACCGCCGTCCGGCGCAATCGTTGATTTGTTCTGCAAGTGGCCGTCACGAAAGCTAAAGATCTTGAGGGCGCCTGGGTTCTCCGGCCGAAGGCCGACCGCATCGTTGCCGCGAGTAACCAGGATCGCTGCACTATTGGATGGAATTGTCAGAATCTGATGCGGAAAAATGCCAACATCGATAGCATTTTGTTGTTTGACCTCGTCGCCAATGCTGCCGTCTTGACTGATCCGATGCACCGTGACGTCGGCCGGATCATTATAGGCGATTAATACGTATTTGCCTTCACGGTCGGTTCCGATATGAATCGGCCGGGACCGCAGCACTTGTGTGGGCCCGTGCAGCTGCATCGTTGCCGTTTTGGATCCAAAGCGTAGCGCGCTCACATAGTGGCCGTCCCCGGCGATTCCCGGCCCGCCATTGCTCGTTGCGACATATAGGATTGGCGCCCGCGGATGTCGCCAGGCATATTGTATATTGGCAGGCAGCAAGATCGAGCTTTGCTTGTCGAGTGCAATTTTTTCGACATCGATATGATAGAGAGTCAACTCAGGCCCGATGCTGGCACAGAAGACTGCCTCAACGGTTTTTGCTTGGGTCGAATAGTCACCAGATTGCCCGAACGCAGGAGCGAGGTAAGTCTCTGAGATTGGACGATCGATCATGATTGGTTTTCCTCCGGAGCCTCGCCATTCCACTCTTGAGTCGGTGGTTCACGATTGGCGGCGATGCGATCTCTCACTGATGCCTATTTTGCTACCTTTAAGATGACGGCCAATTTCGCGAACGGCAAGCGGCATTACCGGAATTGCAATTAGGAATTTCTCGGAAGGAGCGGGAACGACATTGTGAATGTGATGGTTCGAGGTCAGTGCATACATTGTCAGATCGCAAAGCAGATAAGGCTCTCATTTTCTGCCTGCATTTATCTTGCTGGCTTCATCGGGCTGCGGCAGATCGACGAGCGATCTGGAATGTCCCTAAGTGAGGGCGGAGATTGGCGCCGGCTGATCAAAGAGAGTGCTGACCCGCAGTCGGCAGTTGGGTCTGGGATCGGTCGAGCATCAGCGAGAGAGATCGCGCGATTTTCATACTCCGAAATCTCATGGTTTGGCTGCGTCGATGCTTGCTGGGTCGACGCTGATGACGTGCGGTGAGCGCCGTCGTCGCCAAGCTGCGGCCCAGTTGGGTAATTAACTAAGTGGCCTAATTCATTGATAGACAATGATATTCTCGTTGCTTGTATGTGCGTTCGACCATAAGTTGATCACTTGTCAGATATTAGCCGCCCCGATGGTCTCGACAATCACCCTGCTATTCCGGTAATCAGCAGGCCATGGCCTAACTTAGGATAGGCTGTCGGTCCGTCGGATCACACTGTCGACCGTTGCAGATACGGCGACGCAACTCGGGGGAGGTACGACCATGAAAATCTGTACGTTCACTGCAATCATGCTTGGCACGGCTTTGTTTGTGGTTGGTGCCAAGGCCCAACAACCCGCCGCGCCTGCTGCGCCCGCGGCGCCTGCCGCGCCTGCTGCGCCTGCTGCGAATCCGCTTGACGTCATTCCGGACAAGATGCCCTTCAGTACGCCTTACGGAGCGCCGATTACGCTGGAGCGCGCTCAAGCCGCCATCCAGGCAGCTTTGGATGAAGCTAAGAAACGTGGCTGGCAGATGAACGTCGCCGTAATGGATTCCGGTGCGAATCTGGTAACCTTCGTGCGTATGGATGGCGCACAGATCGCGTCGGTTCCTATTGCCGAGCACAAGGCGCGCGCCGCCGTGAAATATCGCCGTCCCACCAGGGTCTTCGAGGATGCGATTCAGAAGTCAGATATCAAATATATTTTGACGTTGGACGACGTCATTGCCTCGCGAGGAGGTATTCCGCTCGTTGAGGATGGCAAGATCATTGGCGCGATCGGTTGTTCGGGCGGCACCGGGTCACAGGATGAGGCGATCTGCACGGTTGGCGCTGCGACCATCAATAAGTAGGACAGGCCGAGCCCGATAAGCCGGCGCCCTCGTACCGCTCTAACCGCGCGGCGGCAACACAATACCAAGTTGCTGCCGCGCACTTGGAAGCGAGCGGTTGGCGTCCGGTGCCAGCAGAATGGGTAGCCGACAGGTGAGATGCCGCCGTCATGTGCGCTGAGGCGAGTGGGCAGAACACCTAATTCTTTTCTGAACTCAAGGTATTTTGAGAACTCATCGTATTGAACCGAGCCTTCTGCTCGTCCGAGAGCAAGGTATAGAAACTCGTCAAGGCCGGGCGAATGGTTTGGATCGCATCGAGCATCGATCGAACGCGCTGCTCCATTGCGTCCAATCGGGCAGTCGGGGTCGATGGCGTATCGGTCGGGCACGCGGCCTGCAAGGTTGCGGTCGCCTTCGAGGCGGCGTCTTTGAGGTCGCGCAAGGCGACGCGCTGAGTCTCCGTCGGTTGGACCACTTGCTCGATGCGCCGGACGGTGACTTCGGCAAACTTTGGCACAGGTTCATCACCGCAGAACTGCGGCGTATCCGGCCGCACGCTGGACCATCCTGGCAATCTAAAAGAGCGTCCGGCACTGGCGGCGTCGCCTGAAGCCTGACCCTTGTTCGACGGGCCGCTGGCGGCGAGGCGGGCTCGTTGTTCTTCACTCAAGGTCTCAAAGAAATTGAGGAGCGTCGGACGCACGATGTCGAGGCCATTGAGCATGGCGGCGAGGCGATTTTGCATCACGTCGAGGCGCGCGAGGGGGGTCAACGGTATGTCGGGCGGGCAGGAGGCCTTGAGCACGTCCATGGCCTTTGCCGACGCAGTCCTGAGGTCGTCGAGAGCCAGGCGTTGTCGGCCGGTCGGCTGAATGGCTCGCTCAATGCGTTCGAGCGATGGATCGGTAAGCCCGGCCGTGCGGTCATCGCAGGTCTGCACGAGCCCGCGTGATATCCCGGTCGAGCCGCGACCTCGTCTCTCGTGTTGAGTAATTTCGACACCGAGCCGACCAGCCTCACCGAGGTTGTCGGTCTGCGAGTAAGAGGGGGGCCAGAAGATGTTATCGAAAACCTCGTCATAGGCGGAAGACCAAAAAGTGCTGTCGTAGGCAAAGGGCCGGAGCGCGAATCCGAATATGTCGCTGTGGGCATCGGGCCAGAACGTTCGGCCGACCCACCCGACGCCCCGGCGCGCCTCTTGCCTAGCGAAGAGGTGGCCCGTCGGATGGCTTGAGCTCTGCAACTTGGCAGCGACTTGACGGCCAGTGTCGTGGGACCTCGAGTGGGGAACTGGACGGTAGGCCACGTGTCGTCGTGCCGCGGCGCGCCCGCGTGCCGACATTTGCTTGCCGGAATGGCCTGCCGATCGGCTCTGGGAGCGAAAACCGGTCGGCAATCCTCGCGGCGCCGGTCTTTCAGGACGAATTCCCGGCACGTTGCGATTTCCGGAAACCGACCTGGCAAATTGGCCTGGGCCATGCGGGCGGGCGGCAGCAGCGGGAACCGCAACACCGGCGCGTTCGATCCCTGGTCGCCCCATCGCGGCATCGGCGAGAACACCCGCAATGACCAACGAGATGGCCCCAAGACAAATAGCGACTTTGAACATGGGGTATGACTCCTACGATCAGTTGCAGGCGATCAACGGAATGGAGCCTCGGGTCGCCGAATCGACTGGTGTTCCCGCTCGGGTGGTCCGGAAATCCGACGGTCGCAGATCAAGGGGCGATACCATCATCAAACCGGGCCGACCTGACGCGTCACGCTAGTGCGGTCATGCGCTCGAGTGGTCCGGCAAGCTGCAGTTATACGCCGAAGCGGACGGACACGAAATGCCAAGGCCAAGCCAGCCAGAGCCTGTTTTCTTGGCGACATCGCCCCGTACTGCTTTTTGCGGATTCGTGGCAGCGTTGGCCGACGAGATAGGGCGCCAGGGCTCCTCGGCCCTGCTCTGACGGTGAGGTTGAAGTACGAGGGGCCCTGCCATAGGCTGCTGGGATGGTTCGGCAAGGGAGGCTGTTGTCATGCCTTATGATTTCGATCAGTTCGTATCCGATTGTTGTGCCGCCCT
>Ga0187783_10000418_pt1 | contig 31429 bp, 48 predicted proteins | sample 1015_SJ02_MP02_2_FD_132471 | JGI IMG/M metagenome (GOLD analysis project Ga0187783, IMG submission 132471) | Tropical peat soil microbial communities from peatlands in Department of Meta, Colombia - 1015_SJ02_MP02_20_MG | ecosystem: Environmental > Terrestrial > Soil > Wetlands > Peat | place... | reverse complement strand
TACTTTTTCACGGCCGGATCAAAACGTATTTGTATCTGAATCGGGTTTTCTTTGACGGTGATGCCGTGCTTTCGCAGGATTGCGCGGGCCTCGTCTTTCGTCATGCCGCCCATCACGCGCGCCATCGCGTCGCTCATGCGAAGCGTTTGCTTCGCGATTTTGATCTGGTGCTGCTCGGGCACGGTCGGATTGCCGCGATGAAGCGCCGCCGCCGCCCGAATGTGCTCGCTCTTTTCTCGAGCCGCGCGGAGCTGCTCGTACCTCGAGGGATTCCCCAGGATCACGAGCTCGGCCGGATTCGGCAGACACGAGCCGCAGTCACATGCCGGATTGTTTTTCGGGTGTAGGATCTGCACAACTTTGCCGGATCCCGCTCGCCGCGGCCCCTCGGGGAACGCGACGCGAATAACATGCTCGCCCGACTGCACTGATCGCACACGCCAGCCCGCCGGCGTTGTGGCGATGTCCTGCGCTCTGTATCTCGCTTCCGTCACTTGGAAACCAAACGCTCCGCTTGAATTTTCAGACTCGCCTGCAGCTTCGCATTCCAATTCGGGTTGGTGTGCTGTTGCTTCGCCGCGAGCGCTTCAACGTCCGCTTTCGTGCGAATGTCGGCCGCCGGCACGATGCTTTCCTGGGCGTCGCGAATATTGCCGGGGTGCGTCACTCTGACTCGAGCCGAGCCGTCGGGCAGTACCTCGAGCACTTGCGCAAACAGCCACATCGTAATGGGCCCCGGCGTGACTACCGGCGGATCCGAAACAACCGGCGTCGTGCCGACATCGTGTAAAAAGTCCTGTTGCGGAATTTGAACCACATCCCCCGCTTTCATCGATTCACCCCTTGAGCAACCAAAACACGCCGAGAGCCCCGAGTGCGAGCCACGGCCAATTTGCCGAAACCCAGTCGCCGGCGCCCGCGCCGGCCTGTGTCACATTTGCAATCGAGGCGATCTGATCCGGCGAGAGCGGCCCATAGGTTTGGAGTTGCGGGATTGCCGCAGACGGATAAAGAAGCGAGGAGCTCACCGGCTGCCCCGCAACGGGTGTAACGCCTGTCAGCGATTGCAGTGCCCCGCCGGGCGCAATCGCCGCGGCGGCCTGTGTCGGGCTCGAGGCGGCAATCTGCAGTTGCACCGCGTCGGCGCCGGCCATCCATAGCGAATTGATGATGCTCGGATCGACGCCGTTCGCTTGCGCTGTGTTGAGCGCGCCTTGCAAATCCGATGTGCTTGCGATCGGGCGATTCGTGGGATTCTTTGCCGCCTCTTGCGCGGCCACTGTCGCGTTGTACGTCGCGACGCCGCTCTGCCCCGCCGTGACGAGAAATGGCTGCGTGAGCCAATCGAGAAGAGACGGGCTCGCCTGGCCGAGATGCCCTAAGCGAAGCTGTGAGCGGCGCCCCATTCATTTACACGGCCTCGATCGCTCGCAGTTGCGCTTGCGATTTTGAAATCTTGCGGCGTAAACGGTGAGCTCGTCGTTTCGGTCGCCCAGTTCCCCATAGATAGAAAATTGCCAGGATCGCGACGCCGGCGAGCGCGAGCATGGTTGGATCGACGCTCAAACCGAGAATCTGAGTTTGCCCGAGTCCCGAAAGTTGATCGGTGACGGAATTAACCGGCGAATAATACGGCACCGGCGCAGTTGAATCGAAACGCCGGCGCGTTTGCCTCGAGCGTTGGAAAGTCGCGTAATTCGGGAATTTCACACCCGCCAGCCCCATACGCCCGCCGCCGCATCCATCGCAGCCGAGCGCGATCGCCGGCGTCATTGGTGAGGGAACACCGCCGGCCTGCATCGGCATTCCCACGACGCCAGGATTGAGCAGAAAAGGGCCCTGCCCGGTGGTCGGCAGAGCAAACGTGTTCGGCGCGTAATAAGACAACCGCGAATTCCACGGCCGGCGGCCGGTTGGATTCGCAGTACTTGCTGCGGTGTAGAGGCCGAGCATTTTAGCGCCTGCTCCTAAATCTGCTCACAAGCACGACAATCGAGAGGCCGCCAAATCCTGCGAGCAATAAAGGATTCGAAAAAATCGCAAGTATGCCCATGCCGGCTAGTGCCAGCATCGTCGGATGGACACGCACGCCGAAACTCTGGACCTGCCCGAGAGTCATTAGCGTTTACTCCGCGAGCTGCTCACAAGCACGACAAGCGCGATCGCACCGATCCCTGCGAGCAACAACCCATTCGAAATCCCTAGCGATGGATTCGCCGCCGAAAACCAACTGGCGGTAGTCGGCGCCGCGGCTGCTACCGGAGTCATCACCGGCGCAGCGATTGCCGTCGATTTCGGTATCGGAATATTGACTTGCTCGGCGCCCGACGGCATGAACGTGACGGATGTACCAGGCGACGCAACACTGCCATACGTGCCGGCCGGAATCGGCGGCGCCGGGGATCCTGCCGCAATGGTTGGCGCCAGCATTTGACCGGCTGCGGCGACCTGGGCCTGATACGCGGAGCTCGTTTGCGCTGGGATTGCCGGCGCGCTCTGCATTTCCTGAATCGCGCCCGTCCAATCAAACGCCTGCGAATCGTCCTGCGCGAGCTGCATCCGGCGCCGCCGGCTAGCCGGCACCGCGTATGGTGCCGCTACACGGCTATAGAGCGACGCGGCCTGACTTGCCGGTATGTGGAAAGCTGAAACTCTTGTCGTGGGTGCGCCCATTCCAAGCGTGCGGCCGGTTGCTGTGGGATTCATCCACCAATACGCGCCGCCAGGACCGACGGGCGCGACCTGGCCGAGCCCGACAAGCATCGTGCGGCCGGTCGCCGCAGGGCTCGCAGTCCACCAATAGCGACCGCCAGGAATGACCGACGGAGAAACCTGCCCGAGTGCGGAAAGATAACGACGGCGGGGATTATAGGGCGCAAATACCGGCATTTTTCAGCGCCCCTTTTTGCTCGTAAGCAAGTAAACGCCGACCGCACCGATACCGAGATACCATCCATTGTTGAGCCCGAAACCGAGCGAGTCGGTTGAAAGCCAATCGCTGATCGAGCTCGTTCCGTCTGTCGTTGTCGTGGGAGTCGGTGAGGGCGTCGCCGTCGATCCACCTCCACCGCCCGATGCAGCCTGGGCCGCTTGCGCGGCCTGTAGCTGCTGCTGAATCATGGCGAGCTGTTGCTGCTGCTGGTAAAAACCCTGCGTGCCGGGCTGCCCTTGCATGAGTGCAAGCTGCTGGCCGTACTCTGCCGTTGCGAGCGGCGCCGCGCCGGCCGCGGCGGCCGTGCCTGCAGTTGCCGCCGCGAGTTGCGCAGCCGAGGGCGTAGTCGAATAAATCGGTTGCCCCGCGGCGTTTGTTCCAACCTGATAATATCCCTGCCCTGCGGCCTCGGTAGAAAGCTGCGGAGCGCTCGTGTACAAACCCGTTGAGCCGATTGGAAGGAAAGCATTCCCAGTCCCGACGGAGATCCGGGGCGGTGCTTGCCTAGCGCTGCGAGCGACTACAGGCGCCCATGCTTTCGACGGGCCTACACGAATTTGCCCGAGCCCCGACATTGAGCTCGTCGGCACCGAAAAGCGTGCGCGCTTGTAAAAACCCATCGTGCGACGCGGTGCCGTCACAACGAAATAAGGCGCTGTGCGCTCCGATACCGGCACAGCAAATACTGCCGGCCGCGTTGGCGATGGGCCCGGAAATGGCGGTTGACCGAGAAAGCCGAGCCCTGGCGCTGCCGCGATCGCCGGCGTCATCGGTGACGGCACACCGCCGGCCTGCATCGGCATCCCCACGACGCCAGGATTGAGCAGGAAAGGCCCCTGCCCAGTGGTCGGCAGTGCAAACGTGTTCGGCACGTAGTACGACAACCGCGAATTCCACGGCCGGCGGCCGGTCGGATTCGCTGTACTTGCCGCCGTGTAAAGTGCGAGTCTCATCGTGGCCTCATAAGCAAAAACAAAATCAGCACACCGCCGCCGGCGAGCCACACCCACGAGGGGATGCTCGAGATCGATGTCGAAAGCCCCGAGCTCGCAAATAATCCCGCTTGCGCGCTCGGCGCCATGGCAGCCGGCGCGATCGTGCTCGGAGATGCCCTCGAGGCTGCGATGATCTGTGCGGTGCCGGTTGCCGCCGACGAAATCACCGGCGCAAGAGCTGTTAGCTGACTAACGTCTATTTGCCCGAGCCCCAGGCGCCCCGGATAGCCGGCGCGCCGCAGCAATCGCAAATTGTCGCGCGTGCCCGAGAGGCCCCAGCCGCGGTGTACCGGCTGTGCGATACCGAGCGCGCCGAGCCCGGTGCCGTCGCCATCATCGGAAAACTGCGCGGCCGCCGCGGGATTGTCGAGATCGACGGCCTGGCACGTTTCAGGATCCCAGCCGTAACGCCGAAACCACGATCGCGGCTGCGCACCGTAGCGCGGTTTCCGCCGCGCCGTGTCCATCGAAACCCACTGCCCCCGCTCGTTGCGCACCTCGGGGAACACATGCGAGAAACGATCGGGCGCCTGCGGCTGCGTCGCGACGGTTACAATGCGCACCCGCTGGCCGACCGCTTTCAGTAGCGAAAGCATCGCGACTGTCTGACAATCACAGTCGCCCATTCCCTGCCCTGCACCGCTAATCGCCGGCCACAGCGTCTCGAGCGCGCTCCGTAGCGTTTCTTTGCCCTCTACGTCGCGCACAAACCGCACATTCTGGCGGAACCATTGATAGATCGCGCGGCGCTCGCCCTCAAAATTGAATTCCTTGACGCCGGCGCGGCCGATGATCGTCTGCGCAACGCGCACGATCGTAGGATTGCGCGAGCCGGCATTTATGAGCTGGCACATTGCCCGCACGGTTTCAGCCGTGCCGGCATCACCCTCTGATAGCGGGTAGACCTGTGAAGTCGCCGGTGGCGCCGACGCGAACGGGTAGGCAGCTTGCGTGGATCCCATTTCCGATCGCGATCGTTGGCGGGATCCTTACCAGTGTCAACATTAAGCATAGTGATTCCGATCGACCACCAACCGTGTCACTACCGACACACGTGTTGACACTAAAATAGTGCTGTGAAACGATCCCTCCCAGGAGGTTTCACACCCATGGCCGCAAGTCTCGCGGGCGTTGCCCCGCGAACGAGAAAAATCGTCACCGAAACAACGGAGGAAGTGCCGGTAGAAAAAACATCGAAGTTTGTGGGCCTCGGGATGCCCTGGCAGGAGTTTTGCGCCGAGCTCACCGATGCAACCCTTTCAGCAATCACCGATGTTTATATCTATCGCGTCGATTCGAACGGCCGAAACGTTTTCCAAATCAAAACGCACGAGCCAATCGATGAGGAATGGATTCGCGGCAAATTCGGCGGCGGCGCCTACAACATCAAAATTTACCGAAAGCCGAATATTTCCCATTTCGAAAAAAACGTTGTGATCGACGGCCCCGAGAAAACCGCACCGACAGCCATAGCCGCCGAAGCTGCCGCCCACAGCGATGGAATGACACGAGTGATCGGGTTACTCGAGAAAACCATCGAACGCCTCGACAGCCGCACAATGCCGCCGCCCTCCCCCGATCCTGAAAAGCAAGCGAGCGCTGCCTCGACGATGGCCGACGCAACAAAGAAAATTATCGATGCCGCCCTCTCCGTTCGCCCGCCAGAGCCAAAACCACCGGCGACCGATCCAACCCAACAGAAAATTCTCGACATACTCATTACGCGAGCGCTCGAGCCGCCGAAAGAGCGATCGCTCGACGATGATCTGACGCGCCTGGAAAAGCTCAAAACCATCATCACGCCTGCCGCCGCAGCAACGGCCGAGGGCGGCCCTGTCGCAACGGTGAAAATGATTAGCGAGCTGGCCGGCTTGCTCGACAAGCTGCGCGGCGGCGGCCCCGCCGGCGAAGTCGATTGGAAAGCTGCATTGATTCAAGTGATCGGAGAAAAAGCGCCCGAAATTCTCGAGCGCGTGCAGGGGATTTTCGAAGCGAATGCACGCAACACCGAGGCGCGAGCTCGAGGCGCCCAGGCCGTCGCTACATTGCGAACGCAACCGCCCGCGCCAGGAGCGCCGACAGCCCCCGGAGGGCCGCCCGTATCGCCAGGGCCGCGGGCCGTAACAGCGCCGGCGCCGGCACCGCCGGCATGGGCCCCATTTGAAACCGCACCGGCGGCCGAGGCCCCCGCCGAAGCGCCGGCAGTCGAAGTTATACCGCCCGCGGAGGCTGTCGTGATCGATCGCTTTTTCAAACAGCGTCTAGTCGCCCTGGTCGCCGAAAAAGCCGATCCGGTGATGATTATCACCGTGATTGACGGCATGGCGCCGGCACTCGCCGCAATCCTGGGAAACTTCAATCGCGCACAAATCCACGAGTTTCTCGCGAAAGATGCGATCCTGGCCGAGATCACGCGAATGCCGCACTATGAGGCGTTCCTGCATGATTTCCTGGCGGCGCTCAAAGAGGGATACGACGAGGGCGAGGAAAATCCGGCCCCGACGAAACCGAATTAAGCTATACTCCCGTTCCAGCGTAGCAGCAAAAATGGGGAAAACGAACAGCTCGTTTGGTTGTCACTGTTCGTCAGCTTCAAACGGCGCCGCCCTAGGTGGTTCGACCATCGCGGCGTCGTTTTTTTGCACATGATGCACAGCTTTTCCACAGTTCCCGCTTGACTCTCACGCCGCCCGAGCGTAGTTTCCCTTTCGGCCCGCTCCCGCTGGCCTAATTACTTGGAGAGGATCACCGCCGATGTCTCCAAGCATCGGCGGTGACAAAATAAATGGGAAATGATGACGATCGCCCCCGCCGATCGGATCCGTCCGTAGAGTTAGAGCCTCAACCCTTCCCGCAATTTCAAACGGTCGCCGACTGCGAACGCCGCATCGCAATCGACGGTTGGCTGCTCGAATTTCTCGAGCATTGCGAGCCGAGCGATTGGCACGATCGCAAACGCATCGAAGCCGAAACGCGCCGGAACGTCCTGGCCGAGCGTGTAGCGGGTTGGGTTATCAATGGCTGATCTCGAGCAACCACTGCCGCATAATCTCGAGGCCGAGCGAGCGATTCTCGGTGCGGTGCTCCTCAAGAATTCCCTACTCGAAATCGTCGCCCACGCCAAAGCGGAAGATTTTTTCCTTCCCCAGCACAGATACATTTTCCGCACCATGCTCGAGCTCTATCGTGCCGGCAGCCCGATCGATACCGTGATCCTGAAAGATGCGCTCATCGCAAAAAACGCGCTCGAGCAGGCCGGCGGCGAGGCGTATCTCTCGCAGTTGCCCGATCTGACAATCCCGCGGGCCGAAAACGTCACCAACTATATTGCCATCGTCACAAAAAAAGCCGCCCTACGCCGTCTAGTTAGCGAAGCCTACGCTATCGAACAAAAAGCGCGCGAGCCCGACGCTGATCCGGCAGCCTTACAACGCCGGCTCACGGCGGCCGGCACGCCGGCACCCGGCAGCAACGGCGGCGCCAACGGCACACGTCTCGATTACGGCCTGCTCGATTTCCTCGCCGAGAAATTCCCCGAGCCCGAGCACCTGATCGGAGGGCTCATCCCTCGCGGCGGATCCGCGATGATCGTCGCCATGCCGCATCACCTAAAAAGCTGGTTTACGCTCGCAATGGTGCTCGGCTCGAGCGTCGCCGGGCAAATCATGGGGAAACTCGAGGTGCCGAAACCTGTGCGCACCTACTATCTGCCGATCGAGGATCACCCCGGCGAGGTGCAGTGGCGCGTGCGCCAGCTCATGCGATCGGCCACGTTTGGCGACATCGATCCTAAAAACATTCAGATTTTGCCGCGGCCCCTCGGCGGCCTCGACATCATGGATGAGGGCGCGTTTCAAAAGCTGCTAGCGCGGATCCTCGAGTTTAAGGCCGAGCACATCATCCTCGACGTACTGCGGCGAGCGTTCCGCGGCGATATAAACTCTCCGAAAGAATCGGCGGCGCTGTGCGAGCAGTTCGATCGCTTGCGGGATCTCACCGGCGCCGCCCTTACCATCGTGCACCATGAAAACCGCAAAGAAGCGGACATCATGCGCGCCTCGGCCGGATCCTTCAATTTCCCGAGCTGGGCCAACGTGATGATCCAATTCAAGCGCAAAGTGCAACAAGGTTCCGTTTCTCACGTCGAGATCGAGGTCGATAACAAGCTGGCGCAATCGCCCGAGCCGGCGCGCATGGTGCTCGACGTTGCCGGCGAAGTAATGCTACGCCTCGAGGCGATCGAGGATTCCGCCGGCCTGGTCGAGCTCCGCGAGAAGCTATCGGAAGCCGGCTGGACGTGGCGGGATCTCGCCGAGGCCCTCGAGGTGCCAAAGACGAGCGCCTATCGCCGGCTAAAGAAATTACTTTCCGCCGGCATCATCGAAAAGATCGCAGCCGGCAAACGCCATGCCGGCGGCCTCGCCAGATACACGTTTGTCGATCAGACGAGCACCCCCGAATAAGGTCCACCTCTCCCGAGGGCTGTAAAAATATTTACATCGTTGTCGCCGGCCTCGCGCGCGCGCGTAGAGAGGAAAAGGGCGGACCTTAATGCCAAAACGTCCGCAAGCGACACAAACAACAGATAGTTAATAAGGTCCACACCCCCTATGCGCGCGTGGACCTTATTCCAACCCTTTTAGCATGTAAGCGATAGAGCCAAAAAGAGATCGAATAAGGTCCACTCTCTTTTAGGGCAGTGGACCTTATTCAACCGCCTTTCTTTTCATGCGCGTGCAGCCGCGCACCCCTATAAGGTCCGCCTCTCTCTCTCCACAGGGCCCCCCGCGAGAAACGTGTCTACAGTGACACACCGCCTCTCATGTGCCACTGTGGAGGGATGGTAAATAACTGATTCTCTTTCTCTTTCTTTTTCTCTACCTCAACAGGGCGAAGTTAAAGCGAAATGTCCAAAACGTCACTCTTTCGCCGCTTGACCTAAGAAGCCTAGAAGCCTAGAATGGGATCCATGCTCCTCCAAGGGATCCGGGTTTACAAGATTCGACGCGATGGCTCGAGTTACGCGATCGGGTTGCCGAAAGAGCTCTGCGAGCAACTAGGCTTTTCCGCCGGCCGCGGGTTTTTCGCTGTCCGCGCCATCGGGCGGTGTTTGGTAATTTCGCAGGTGACGGATCTCAATGATCCACAAGAGCAAATCGATGCGGCCTTTCGATCGATGCTCGCGTCGGATGATCCGGCGTCGCCGTGGGAGGGCGACGATACGCCGGCCGAGGTGAAAAAGTGAGCTGCCCGATCGGCGGGGGCGAATTGCCGATGCCGCAAGCGTGGGCCCGGCGGCCTGTGCTGCTCGTGCCATCGGCACAAAGCGCGGCCGATCCGCGTGATGGCTTTTTCTGATGGAATGGATGCCGGCGCCACACCGGAGCAATGGGCCGAGTCTTTGGATCGGCACGTCGAGGTAAACGAGAAAGCAGAAGCAGCCGCGCAACTAAAGCTAAAATTCGAGGTGAAACGATGAAACCGTATGAACCTTACGGCCGACCGATTGAGCCCGACGGTGCCATGCTCGCTTGGCAGCTCGAGCACGCCCGAGAGGAGCGTCGGCAGGCGCGCTTGCGTGCGATCGTTTCGAGTGTGATCTTTATCGCATGTTTTGCTGCGGCGATGTGGTTGATCGCGGGGATCCAATGATCCGCCGGCTGCTCGGGATTCTGGTCCTCGTCGCCCTGGTCGCCACGCCGGCCTCGGCCGAGCCGTGGTACAAGAGCAGACGATTCTGGCGCGATCTCGCCCTGGTCGGATCCGCCGCGGCCGTCGATGCGATTTCGTCTCGCCGCTATTGTGTCGCGAGTCAGCTTTGCATCGAGAATGATCCGTTGTTTGGGAGATGGCCGTCGGCGTTTCGCCAGTACGGCGAGGGCGCCGCGATCGAATTCGGGATCGCTTACGTTGCGTCGAAGCGCTCGAAACTCGAGGAGCGCGTGATCGTTTCGGGATCGATGGGAATTGACCTGTACGAAGCTGCAAAAACTTTTCACATGCAATCCGAGGGGATTTACTAATGAAAAATATCCTACGAGCGGCGCGCGACGCCGCGGCCGTGTTAGGGCTGGGGGCCCTGCTCGGTTTTGTCTGTGTCGAGCGTTCGCTCGTTTGGATCGTGCCGGCGGTTGCTCTGATCGTCGGCACGTTCGTTTCCTGCTACAAAATCAGAGTAGCTGTTGCTCTGCGGGGCCGCAGCACGAAGCCGGCGCGTCATGGTTTGCCAACTAAAGACGCCCGAGAGGTTCCGGCAGTGCGGCCCCTCCCAAAATCGGCAAAATATCGGTACGTGCTCATGCAAGACGGGATTCCGGTTGCTGTGGAGTACGACAAAAAACGTGCCGATCTGTGGTTGGGCCTGGGGCCCGAGTACGATTTCGAAGTCTATGACAACCGCGAGGGGGTGCATGTAGCATGACTCTAGACAATAACGTGATCTGTGATTCCTGCGGGATGCGAACGAAGCCGCCGCGCAATGGCGGGTGGGTTGCTTTCATGGTGACGGCCGTCGATGGCCTGCAGTTTTCCGATTGTATGGGGCACGTTTGCGATGAGTGCAAGATCGATCTCCGTCGATGGCTCGAGGCCCAGCGCAAGGCGTTCGAAAATAAACGCCAGGGGAAGCCCTCGTGAGTTTCGAGGCCGCCTTTCTAATTGCTCCCCTGTGGATCGCTGTGATCTTGCTCGGCGGCGTCGTGATGGCTTTGCACCGCATCGCGAACGCGCTCGAGAAAGTTTCGCAGGCCGGCACTGGGTTTCGGCCGTCGATGGGCCCCGGCGGCCAGTTTGGTATGCAGGCCGGCGTGAAACCGCCCGAGCGATGAGCTCACGTGAAGAGGTGCGGCCGCAAGCGCTTGTGGGGACGGAATACGCGTTTCCGCCTGGCTTCCAGCGGCCGCACCGATTGATAGGTGACAAATGATCTCAAACCCGTTTCTGTTTGGCCTCGCGGTGCTGCTTGCGATTTTCCTCGCTCGCTTCGTGTGGATCTCGACGATCCTCTCGGCGGCGAGTCATTGGCGCCGGCAGATTCGCGATAGCGCCGCATCGATGGGATTCGCCGAGGATTCCTATCTTGCTATTGTCCGGGCCTCGAAAAAACCCTGGTACGTCCGCAGGGCCGAGGGTTGGCACGCAAGGCGGCGTCAGTGAAAGCGATTGCGATTTTTCTCCGCTGGGATTCGTTGACCGCCGAGGAGCAGAATATTCTACTGACCGCGGCCCACATCACGGCGCCGACACCGATCGCCTGGGAAGATTTCGATCACTGGCAGCAAAACGTGCTTTATGGGCTCGATTGGTATCGGATCTTAGGCTACCAGGCCCCGAGAGAGCCAGGCGCCGGCGATCCCGCTGCCGGCCGCCAACGCCCGTAAATCCCTGGTCCCACCCCAGCACCCCACCCCCGGAAAATCGCCCTAATAGGCTGCCAGAGCCCTACTCTACGGGCGCCGGTTGCGAATTCTGACGTTTGGCAATCTTCGACCAAAATCGCCCTATTTGCCGGTTTTAGGCCCCGAAAAGAGCTCCGGTTGCTGGTTTTGCTGGTTCGTGGTTTTTTCGCGCTTGGCGCGATCGCGGGCCTGTTTCTTCGTCAAATAGGGCGCCTCATGCTCGAGGCATTCCGCTAGGCGGCCGTCGCTAACCTTGTGCCGCGTGATCTTCCCGCAGCGCGCGCAAAGCGCAAGCGTCGATTCAGTCGATCTCGGATAGTGTTCGCTCATAGATCCTGCCAATGCTTCCCGGTGAGATGTAAAAATGCCGTCCGAAAGGATTGCTCGAATCCTTCGTTGAAGCGTTGCCAGAGTTTGTTTCGCAGCCCGCGAGGCAAGCGAAAATAGCAGTCGCCGCAAAATGCCCGGTTGCGTCCCTTTTCCCCATCGCAGCTCGGGCAGTGTGTTCCGAGAAAATTCTCGAGGATTGTCATGGTCGAATCTCAATTTCCCACAGTCGCCAGAGCTTACGCCGCGCCGCTATGCGGTGGAAATTAAGCCATCCCATCCCGCATCGCGAGCAAACCGGCTCACACGTGAACATGATGCGAGCGCATCCCTGGCATTGATAGGCGCCCCGCCAGGGATGGACAAAATAAAAGCGCGTGAGCGCCCAAAATCCGGCTCCGATCAAACCGATCGCGATACCTAAAGCGATGGCGTTCACGAGCTCACCCCCGCGCGATCGCGAAGCATGGAGTTAAACACGGTGCGGAAAAGATAGGTGTATCGGTCAACGATCCAACGATCCGGGTGCCGGCCGTCGCCGCCGGCCTCGGCGACAAGATAGCCGACACATGCGCGGATCCTCCGTTCCTCTGCCGGCGTGGTATACCGCGGCGCCCGCCGGCCGCCTGGCGTGAAGATGAAAGACGGAATGATCGGTTGCGAGCTCATTGGATCTGAAAATCCTCGATCATGCTGGCGATGCGGTGCACGAAAGTGCGCGCGGATAGTCGCTCGAGATGGATCCAGTGAGTGACAGACATATTATCTGATCGCTTGAAACGCCGCGCGGCCGATCCCTCGTGCTTGTGAAATTCGTTGCACAGTCGCCGAGCAAACTGTCGCATTTGTTCTCCCTCACATTCGTGCCGGCGCCGTTCGGTCATATCGTCACGATCTGGCGGCAGTGCTCGATTTTCACCGTATCGGCGGCCGTCCAGCCGTCGGCACTCTCTCTCCGCTCGAGCAACCAACGGAGGTGCGTCGTTAGATCGACGGTGAGCCGATATAGGGTGTCGTGAAGTCGTTCGCGCTCCTCGAGCATTCGAATGAGATTCGCTTTCGACATCTTACTCAACACAACGCGATAGGACCGGCGTCGAAGTTTCATGTGTTTGCTTTCTGCAGATAGTTGCACACCGACGTGCACGAGATTCCGAAACGGATGGCGATCGCCGTTTTCGTGATCCCCATTGCGGCTAGCTTCCGCATCTTTTCAACCTGCTCTTTCGTGAGTGTCGGTTTAGATGGCATAGCGAACGGTGACGCTCGGCGCTTGACTGGCCGCGGCCCAGTTCCCCGGCATAACCGCGTCCTTGATTGAAACAAAGAGCACGTACCTTTTGCGTCGTGCCGACCAGATTCGGTATTCGGTGCAGAAAATGCCGCCGATCCAAAAACTGCGCCATCCGAGCTCCATCGCACCGTAGCGATCGCCGCAGTCGCGCCAGCGCCCGGCCATAGGGAAGTGAGTCATTTTGCCGCCGTGGCGACCTGGGCCGCGGGCCCTGCGAACGTCACGAGAAATTCTTTTATCACGTTCCACGTGCCGCGCACCGGCGCCGTTTCCCGGTGAATGAATGCCTGTATATCATGCGCGCTCGCCTCGAGCGATTCTGTCGTGCCGGCCACGTGTGCGCTTGTCACGTTCACATTGTCGAGGATCGGGGGAAGGGAATCGGCAAGAGAGGCGCTCGCTCGAGAGAAATTCGCGATCGCCGGCGGAATGTCTTTTTCTATGTCGTCGAGGTGCTCGAGGTTTTGCCGCGCCTGTGTCTCGAGGATCGTAATACTGGCCGTCTGCTCGACAAGCGCCTCAGTTGCCGCCGGCAGCAATCCCTCGTTGCCGTTAAGCTGCTCGTTGGTCGATCGCATGAGGAGCTCGGCCGCCGCGGTCGCTCGTTTGAGCGATTCGGCAGCCTGTTGGCCGATGGCGATCTGTGAGCTCGCGGCCTGGCGCTCGAGTGCGAGAGTTTTCTCGAGATTGGTTGCGGCGCCGCCGAGCACGAGGATCGTGCGCCTGGCATCGGTGAGTGTAGGGGCGAGCTCGCGGGCGCCCTGGTCGAGCCGATAGAGCGCAATGCCGACAAGCACGAGGATCGCAGCGATCGCGATCACGAACAGGATCGCGACCACGACGCCGGCGGCGTAAAGTTGTCGAAGGAAAGTATTCCAGTCTGCCATTCGGAGCACCCCGGCCGGCCGGCGTTACAACCTGCCAGAATCCACCGGCCGACCGGGTGCCTCCCCTTCGAATTTCCCGCGCGTGGAATCTTCGCACCTCCGAGGCGGGCCGAGGGATCCGCCAGGCGGCGGCACGCGCGGGATCTTGTTAGGTTGTCGGCGTGACCGTTTTCGGCTGTGCCGGCAACGAGTTTTGCGCGATGCCGATAATCTGCAGGGCTGCGGCCTGTGACAGCGATTTCCCTTCCGATTGAAACAACGAAATGAGCGAGGAGATCGCTTTCGAGACGCTCATTTGTCCGGTAACGACATCGGTCGCATCGGCAAGCGCCGTGGTAATGAGCGGGCCGAAATTCGACTCGAGGAGCGCTTTACCGGCCGCCTCGATTTTCTGCGCGGTGTCGGATCCGAATAGATCCGAGATCCCCGCCTCGACGTGTTGCGCTTCACCCTTGATCCAATTCCATATTTTCGCCAAGAGACTTTCCTTTGGGGCCGCGGGCGCCGGCGCCGGCGTTGCCGGCGTCGTTCCCCCGGTCGGTGTTGGTGCAGTCGTTCCCACAGTGACACTCGCTTTCTGCCCGCTCGAGGCGGGCGCTTGTTTTGATTTTTGCCACGGCCACCACATTTACGAGCCGGGTGTCGGAGTCGGCATTACGCCGTCGGCCTGGGCCTCATGCCGGCGTGCTATTTCGGCGACGGCCTCGTGCGCGTGTTCGGCCGCCTCGGCTGCGTCGAAACCGATCGCCTCGAGCGCTGCGGCGAGGCGCTTTTCTCGATCCTCGGCTGTTTCGTGCGTTTGCTCGAGCGTGGTTTCAGACGTGGTAACAACGGGCGCGCCGGCAATCGTCGCGCCGGCGTCCGTAGGCCCTGCCCCCGTTGCTACCGCCGGCGAACTAGGTGCGCCCGAGGTCAACGGGTGCCCACATTGCGGGCAATTGGTTGTGCCGGCCGGCACTTCGACCGGGCCGCAGCGTTGCCCGCACACTGCTTGTACTGTTTGGACATCGTTCATTTTGTTTTTTCTCCTGGCATTACATGACACGGTGTGCCCGGCACAATGGCCGGATTCGTTGTACAGGCCCCGATCGCCTGCAAATTGGCCGCCGATTGAAATCCTGCAAAGAGCCCGCTTACGATGCCGATCAGCTCGCCCCAGTTGCGCGATGAGTCTAACACCTCGCCTGTGTGCGGATCCTTCCAACTGTAAATCTCATGGATGCAAAACACGACACCGGCGGCGATCCCCTCATCGAACACCCAAACGGCCGCCGTCGAGGGGTGCTTGCCGAGGATCCCGTTACCCTCTACGGCGCCGGCATTGAGTGCGTGCGTTGTGGTTGCGGCATCGGCCGATCGCCCGAGCACGATCGACGTTTGGATGATCCGTTCCTCGTGCCGCAGAAACCAATCGCCGAAACGGTGCATTTTGGAAACGTGCTCGGCCGGCACCTGGGCCACGGCAATCTGTGCCAGTAGCAATACGAGCGCGGCGAGTCTCACGATTGAGTTTCTTCTAGATCGGCGGCATAGAGCTGCATGCGCAGCAACCCATTCGGCACATACTGCGGATCGTAAGTTTGGCCGTTTGGATTGCCGGCGTTCCAGCATCGGAAATACGCCTCGGCCGAGCTCGGATCGATGTCGGGCAAACGAAATTGCTTTTGGAAGTCGGCGAGGATCTCGACGGCGTGCTTGTAGTGCTTGGCAAAGTTCGTTGTCAGCTCTGAAAGCAAATACCCTCGAGCAAGCGCCTGGTATCCCATGATCTGTGTAGGGCCCCAGCTCGAGCAGAGGTTGACAAGCGTGCCGGCAAATTGATCGGGCGTGAAATTCGGCGGGAAATAGTTCGCGAGCGTTTTCTGTGTGATCGCGCCGAAGTTCGCACGCCGGCCGATTAGAAGCATGAGCAAGCTGCCGGCAACGGTTGGCTCAAAACGCGATTCGGTAGGATCGAGGCCGCTTTCGTTGGCCGTAAGTGCGGCTAAGAATTCGGGCGGCCAGGACGTGCCGGCCGTCGCCGCGGTGATCGCGTCACCGTATTTCGCGGCAATCGCGCCCATCAGCTCGGCATCGGTCATTGCCCGGTGCCTTGTTTGTCGAGAGCCTGGCGTGCCGCCGTTGCGAGTGTAAGCGCTACGCTTGCGACATCCTCGGGCGCCATGCCCGCATCGACAAGATGCGCGATCCACGCGCCGAGGTTCGTAAGGATTATGCGGCGTTCGCTTCCATCGATTGTTTCGGGAAATTTAGGATCGGCCACGTACTTACTCCGCAAAGAGCATCGCGGCGCCAAGATACACCCCGAAACCGATCAGCGCAAGCACGAGCCAATCGATCGCACCGCCGCCGGTGCCATTGGTCGAAGTTTGGAAAAGGCTCGGAAGGAAATCGCTCGCCTGGGCAACCGACGGCAAACTGACATCGGTGCCGGCAGCGTACATATCGGGCTCGGCCGGTGCCGCGGCGCCAGTCGGAGCGACCGGCCCGATCGGTGCGGCAATTCCCGATGCGGCGATCGCCGATGCGGCATAGTTTTTTGCCGAGGTGGGTGCGGCCGCCGATCCGTAGTTAGTGACGTTGGTCGGGCCCCAGTTGTACGCGATCAGAGCATCCCACCAATTCCCGAATTGGTTGAAAAGCTGCGAGAGGTAAGTGATCCCGCCCTGCGTGTTCTGCACAGGATCGTAAGGATCCGTCACCCCCAGCGAGGCCGCCGTTGCTGGCATGAGCTGGAAAAGGCCCATCGCGCCCTTATTGCTCGTTGCATCGGGATTAAAGCTAGATTCCTGCGAAGCGATCTGTACGGCGAGCGCCGGCGGCACCGTGCCGCTGGCCGTCGCGGTGTTCGAAATCATTTGCGGGATGGACAGGCCGGCCATTTGTTTAACTCGAAACAATGCAATCGGCCGCGTGTTCTGCTGTTGGTGCGTGCACCCGGTATTTACGTTGAGCCGGCACGCCGTCGCCTCTTCTATGTTGCGGCCAAAACCACATCCCCGTTACGGTGCCAAACAGTTTTCGCCGGCCCTCGATGCCATATCGTTTGAAATGGCCGCGAACAAAAGAGGCCGGCGCGTCGGCGGCGCCATCGGAGCGCCCGCGAGAGATCGATGCAATGCGAGGTACATGTATCTCGATATAATCCTTCGGTGGTAATAGCCCTCGCCGTTGTGCGTCGCGCCTCTGTTGCCGTGTAGGAGAAATCGTGCGTTTTACGATGTTGGAACAATGGAAAAATGAAATGCCCGCGAGAATCGAGCACAGGACCATTTCGTAACCGTCTCGGATGTCCTGGCGTTCTTGTTCTGTTGCGCCTGCAAGAGCTGCCTGATCGAAATCTAAACGATATGCTTCGCTAGGCCGAAAGTCCTTATCGTACGGGATCAGAAAATTGCCGATGTGCGTGATGGCGCCGGTGCCGGTGCTGTTGACTTGCAACCCGCAGATTATAAGATCGGTGCTGTCGTCGGCGTGCATTTCGGTGAAGCAAAACGCGCCGAGTGGTGTCCGGTGGTGTGCTCCATCGTCGCTTTCGCTTTCCATTGTGAAGTCACAATACATCGGGTTGAACGGAAGCGCCGCAAACGGCAGATAGTGCCGGATTTTGTTCCGCCGAGTCGATTGCCAGTTGTCGATGACCCAGCCGGCAGGCTCGTGAATATCGACGCACTTTGATTCATCGACAAGATGAGATAGAAACTCCGCGGATATTGCTCGGCAGTCTTCATAATGGATCCGTGGTACTTCCCGAAGTGTGTCGTATACAATCATGTCGCTTTACTACTCTTCCCCGACGCGCCGGCGCTCCTCTTCCTCGATCTCGTGTTGCTTTCTCGCCCACCATTGGCGATCGCGGATCCCGCGGACGTAGCCGAAGCAAAATCCGCCGACAAAAATCAGCACACCCGGCAGGAGCGCATGTTTCAGGGCGGCGTAATCCGGCGAAATCAATTTGTCTCTTCCTCTTCCTCGGGCTCGGCCTCTTCCTCATCGGCGAGCACATCGGCCCATGTGGGCGCCTCGGCGTCGGAGAGCTCCTCGGTTGATTCCGCGGTGCGGCCCTCGGCCTCGGCGAGCGCGTAATAATCGCAGCCGGCTAGATGCGCCAATCGGAGTTTGTCGGCCTCGGCCTCGTCTTTTGCGTAGAAAACATGCTCGACGGCGATCGGATCATCGTCGCCGGCGTCTTTTGGTTTTATGTAAACGTGGATCGCAAACATCGATCACCTCGGCCCCTGGTGTACGCCTTTCTGCTACTGCGAGTCAATCCCTTTCCCGCGGAGAACGCCTTTCATTTCGTTAACCGTTTGCTCGAGTTTGTCGATTCGATCGCCCAGCCGATCGCCGAGCTGCTGTTGCCCGGCCGCAATCTTTTCAACGTCCGCCCTCGAGGCGGCGTGCAATCCGAAAACTAAATAGCTTGTGCCGTTGCCTAGCAGAAATGTGAGCAACGCGGCAAGCACAGCTCTGAGAATGAATACCTCAAGAGTCTGTTTGTCCACACCCGTCACTTTGCCGCCCCGGCCGCGGCCGGTGGAGCTGCCGGTGCGGCTGCCGGCGCCCCCGGTAGCTGTTTGAGCAATGCGAGGATCTCTTGTTGGAGCGCTGTGTTTTGCTGCATCGATTGGATTCCAGAGAAACCCTGGTACGCCGTTTCCTGGTAGAGATATTGCACGGCGATGTGGTAGAGGCTTAACAGCAAGACGGAGAGCGGCGGAATCGTCGCATTAAAGATCCAACCGCCGGCAACTTGGTGCTGCCACGTCCAAGAAATGCCGGCGTGCACCGCGATCGCCCCGATGGCACTCGCGGCCCGCGGCGCCCAGGCCGCGATTTTCTTATACCATGCGGTGCTACCGAGCCAACTTTTGAGCGCCTGGATTGCGCCAACGACGGTGAGCGAGCTGCCGATGTGAGTCAAAACAATATTACTGGTTGCGCTTGCGTCCATGTTGCCCCCTTAGATCAGCATTGCTAGATCGCGCCGACTCGTCACGTGATAGTGAGCGAGGAGCGTTGACACGTGAAACTTTACGGTGCGCTCTGAAATGTTGAGCGCGGCGGCGATCTCTTTATTCGCGAGCCCCTCGGCAACCATGTGCAACACCTGGCGCGCCCTTGGCGTGAGCCGGCTTGTGTCGAGCGCTCGGCCAAAAGATTTCCGCAACTGCCGATCGATCTGCTCGATCCGCTTGTGCAGAGTAGTAATCGTGGAAATACATTTCTTCCGTTCCTCGATGAGTTCGTCGATCACTGCACCGTAGCTGTGAGCCCTGTCGGCAGGTCGGCGGCCACAGTGACAGGCGAGGCCGTGGTTGCCGCGGCCGTCGTGCCCGCTGCACCCGTTTGCGAAACGTAGGTGGTCGCAACGTAGAACGTGATCGAGCCGATCGGCAGCACGGCATTAAAACTCGAGGTGCAGGGCTCGGGCTGTGTCGTTCCGGTGCAGGCCGCGGCGGTCGCCGTGGCAAGTTGGTTTGCGCAATTGGTTGTTACGGTTGAGCTGCAGGCCGGCGGGGCGCCGGTGGTCGGCAGCGTGCCGGTGACGTATCCCTCGACAAATCCATTGATACAGGATGTCGTGACGGTCGCCGAGCACGCTCCGTTATTTGCAAAGCTCTGACTCCACGAAAACGAGACAGTGTGATCGGCCGCAACGGGCGGCGTGCCCGGCGGTGTGACGGCCGTGGTTTTGTGGCAGCCGACAACTAAGAAAACGAGAAAAGCGAGGCCGAGTAGTTTGCGCATGGCGCTCCTCATTGTGCGGTGCTGTAGTACATTTCAGCCCAGGCCCAACTTTGGGCAACCGCGGTGGTATTGTCCATAATCTGAAAAATGCTTAGGGCGACGTTCGAAGGATAATCCGTTCCGCTTACGACGGTCAAATTCCCGTCGATATAAAAAGCGCAGCTCGGCACCGTGTCGTTGCACACAATTTCGAAACGATGCCAGGCGCCGGCGACCGCCGTGACTCCGGTCGAGATGGCATTGCACGTCGAGCTCGCACACATCACCGCTTTATAGGTGGTATCGGAAGCTGTCGAGGAAAAGCGAAAGCCGATCAAATTGCCGGCGGGGGTGTCGGAGAGGCCGACAGTCGATTGAGTCTGATCCGATGCAGCGAACCACGTGCGCACGTTCGTGAGAGAGGCCGCCAGCTCGCCGTAATCGGCCAGCCGCACGTTGGTCGGGTTGGCGGCCGTCCCAGTGTGAAAATCCTGCCCGCTCGCTCCGTTTACATAGCCGGTGGAATTGATCGTGCCGGAAGTAGTGCACCCCTCATAGGAAGGGAGTCCAGCCGTCGCGGAGTTTGTCGTTGCGCTGAGACAAGAAGAGGCATTGTTGAACTGTATATCTCCGCTCTGTGCGTAGGTGTCGTTTATGTGACTCCACGCCAGCCGGCCCCAGCGTCCGTACACTGCCGATGGGATCGGGAGGTTAGATCCGTTGAGTGTCAGAGTCCCTGTGCAAATTCCTACACAGGGCGTCGGCGCCGGCGGCGGTGATGAAACCTGCGTAAGATCGATCATGTTCATCGCATCGTATTCGCTGGTGCTGGCCGTGGCGCCGCCGGCATTGATCGTGAGATCGACCGCATAAGCGCCAGGGGGAACGATGCCGGTGCCAGTCACGAGCACAAACGAAGCACTCGAGGTGGTAAGCGCAAAGAGCTGCGCACCTGTGAGCGGGGAAGAGTTGAGCAAGTAATTTATAGCGCACGATGCGGGTACTGTGCCGCTGTCAACCCGCATGGCACACTGCGCCTGGATCACGTCGCCAGGATTGACGGACATAAAGTGATTGGAGGAAACAGAGCAGACCCCGCTTGCCGGACACGTGTCGATTAGACTGGCGCTGCCGTTGTATGGAGTCGTCGTGTTATAGGAAAGCGTGCCGGTAAATCCGCCGGCCTCGGCCCATCCCGGCGGAGGGATTGGTGAGAATCCGCCGAAAAAAGGCTCGTCAAAATCTCCGTTTTCCACATTGCCCGAGGGCTCGCTTTCAAAGGGCAGGGTGCCGAGCGATGCGATCTCGGAAACGACGGCCTCATCGAGCCCGATGATTCCGGGCGCTATGGTCACGCCGTTGTCGATCGGCCCCGCGACACACCCGCTTGCTCCGTTGCTCTGCAAGAGATAGCCGGCCGTGATTGCCGTTGTGCTGCAGTTCCCGCCGCCCGAGGTGATCGTGGTAAGTGACGGGCAAGAGGTAAAACTCGAGGAAATATTTTGTGTCGCGCCGGCGATCGTGACGCCTGCCACAGTGCAGGATTGCGGCCCGGTGCCGAGAGGCGGCAACACACCCGGCGAAAGCGTGACTGTAAATGTATACGTTGTGCCGGCCGGCAGAATCGATGCGTTTGCCCAAAGCGAGAGCCCCTGAATCTGGCCGGCGGGGCCGAGCGTAGTCGGGGGAACGGCCTGTTGGATCTGGCAGCCGGCGCCAGGATTGTTGCAAGGCGTAAGCGAGGGGGATTGACCGCCCGGCGAAATCAGCACGCCCGAAAGCACCGCCCCGCCATATGGCACACCGTGCGGATCGGTGATCGTGCCGGTGACAAGAGTCCGAGTCTGCGCTTGCGCCACGCCGGCCGCAGCGAGAAGCGCGAAAAGCAAGAGTATTTGTTTTAGTTCCATTCGACCGTCGCTTTTACGCCTGCCAAGGTTTCCGCGGCCTGCGTGGTAAATTGGAACGAAATTAGATCCCCATCATTTACGCTCACATCGTGCACAAAATCATTACAGCTCGTGCCCGTTCCGATGGTGCACGTGATCGTTGTCGCCGCTCCGTTCCGCAGGACAGTGACAACTCCGCTCGACGCACTCACCCCGCCGGTCGAAGCCGTCACATTTAGATGTTGAAGCGTGCGGCCTGTGCCATTCACCGCGAGGCCGCCGTCGAGCGTTGTACTCGTGCACGCCGATGTGATTGCCGTCGCGGTGGTTGCCACTCCTGTAATGCGAAGCGCGAGCGTTGACGATGATGTGGCCGTTCCGGTGCAAACCCCCTTGATCGAATTGCCGGGGGCGCTGGCGTAACCGCCAGCAATCGAGCTCGCAACGCTGCCGTCCGTGATGACATTGCCGCCATCGTCAACGACGTTATTCGGCGAAACCGTGTTGAATGTTCGGTTGTTTGCCCCCGCACAGGACAGTGTAGAGCCGAAAATGTGAATGTTGACCGCGGCCGAGGAAGCGAACGCCGCCGCTATGCAGTTGCTCGTGACCGTGTTGCCGCTCCCGAATTGCAGCAACACATTCCGCAGGTACACCGTGCCGCCCGTACTCCCTGTGCCGATAGAGAGGCCGTTGAAAGCACCTGTCTGGAAGCCGAGATTGTTCAAGAAATCATTATTGAAAGTCGCTGTCGAACCGGATCCGCTGAAAGTGAGAGTTACGATGTTGTGCGACGTGACATTGTAGGGCGTGAGATAGTAGCCGCCGTATGAGGAAAATTGCGCACCGTTCCCAACAAGCACGTTGAGGGGTGTGTCGGTCGCTCCGAAGCAAGCGTTATAAAAAAAACCAAGCTGCTGCTGAATCGTGATCTGGCAATTCCTCGCCCCAAACAGCTCTGTGACATTGTTCCAATAGACAGGATCGCCGCAAGCGTTTCTCCCGATGTCGAAACCGATACTGCCGGTGAATTGTACGCCCCAGTTTGAAAGATCGAGATCCCATCCGGTGCTACCAGTGCAGCCGGCGCCGCCCACCGAGCCGTCGAGCTCAACAAGACTCACGGTATGCGATGCCGAGATGCCGTTGCCAAGGCCGTTTACACCGAAATCATGCGCAGCGAGGTTCGGCACAGCGAAAGTGCAGCCCTGCCCGCTCACTCCGGCAGTGCAGGCCGAATAATTGAAATATGGCAGTGGAATCAAAATCGAGGCTTGCGGGCCCTGCCCCCATACCACAGGCCCGCTTTGCGTGAGATCGAGGCCCCCCGTTGTCCCTTGCTGTCCGCCGCAAGCCGATGACATTTGCGCAAGCGTGTTGTTGACAATCGGCGACGAGAAAAAAGCAGCCCCCGCCGGAAACACTAGCGGCAGACATTTTCCCGGTGTGTTAAACGCCGCCTGCGCGGCAATGTTGATTGCCGCCGTATCGTCTTGCGTGCCCCAGGCCAAAGTGCACACGTTAAGATTGGCCGCGCTCGGCACACAACTATTTGCAGCCGTGGCGCCGCCGGCGAGTGTGATGCTGTTGGGATTGTTGACCGTCCCGATCGTTGGACAGCTCGCGGCCCCGCATGTGATGAGTGTCTGATAGAGCGTCGAAAGACTCGAGCCCTGATTTTGGCTGTAAGGACTCTCGAATCCCATCACGATTTTGCCGACATCCGTCGCTGTGAAATTGCAATCGAGATTCGGGCACGTGATCGTGCCGCTGCCGGAAGTGTACTGAGCGTCATAGACAAATTTCACGTCCCACTTTGCCCCGTAGGTTAGAGGGCTGATCGTGGTCGCCCCACTTGCCGCCGACGCATAAGTTAGAGCCGGGCAGCCGCTAAATGTGAGCACTTGCGACGGCCCTACGACGGTGACGCCAGAAAGAGTGCAACTTTGCGGTCCCGTACCGGCCGGTGGCGGCACTCCCGTTGTCGATACCGTAAAAGTGTACGTTGTTCCGGCCGGCAAAATAAGGACGTTAGAATACAGTGACAACCCTTGAATCGTTCCACCTGGGCCGAGCACTGTCGGTGGAACGGGCTGTTGGATCTGACAGCCGGCGACGGGATTGTTGCACGGCGTAAATGAGGGGGACGGGCCGCCCGGAGAATTGAGCACGCCGCTGAGTTGTGCGCCCGTCCACGGCACCCCATCGGATCCGATAACCGTGCCGGTGATAAGAGTTTTGGTTTGCGCGAGCGCCGGCGCTGCGGCTGTAAGAATTAAGGCGAGAGCAAATAGGAGTCTGCGCACCGGCGCCTCATGGAATTGCTCGAGCCTGTACGGTGTACTGCGGCACAACGGTGCAGCCCGTTGAGGCGAGCGTCGAGGCGACCGTGTAAGTGATCGCGGTGCCGACCGATGGCGTAATCGTTACCGTCTGCGTCGCGTTCGTGTCCACTGCGCCGTTCGCAGAAATCGACAAGGCCGTAAGCGCTAAAGTCTGCGCGTTCCCGCCCGGCCCCGTCCATGCAAGCGTTACCGTCGCGGTGTTTGTTCCGGCGCCGCATGTCGTACCGGCCGTCGATTGCCATGTGTAAAAGCTGATCGTGTATGGCACCGCCCCCGCGGCCGATGCAACGATCGTCTGCGTCGCACCGATCGCCGTGCCGAAGTTTGTCGCCGCGCTCTTTTGCGGGCTGCCGGCCACAAATGTACTGACGATAGCCGGCGCCGGCGTTGAAAGCGTGCTCGAAACGCTCTGCGATGCGCCGGCAATCGTGACGCCTGTCACCGTATAGGATTGCGGGCCTGTTCCGAGCGGGGGCGCGATTCCCGGAAAACTCACCAAAAAGTTATAGGTGCTCGAGGCCGGCAAGATCGAACCGTTGGCAACAAGATTCATCGTAAAGCTGCCGGTGGGAGAAAGCGTTACCTGTCCGGGCAGGATGATCGGGCACGTCGGTGCTGTCGTGCACGGCGTGATCGTGGGCGTTCCCGTTGCCGTAATTGAAACCTGCAGGATCCCGCCGGCGTATGGCAAACCGTTCGGATCGGTGATCGTGCCGCTTACAACCGTGATCGTCTGCGCTCGAGCTGTGCCGGCCGCCGCAAGCAGAAGCGCCAGGAATAGCAGCGCTCGAGTGAAAAGTGTCCGTCTCATCGTGTCACCTCAGAAAGCGAGCTCTTTTGGCTCAAATTCCTTGCCGTAGTAATAGCCTTGCAGCCGCGCCTCGACGAATTGCGTCGTGACGGCGATCGTCAAATTCTCACAGTACATCGCAACGAGGTTTTGCTCTTTGATCGGAACGCCGGCGATCGGTGTCGGCGCGATGATGAGCCCCGGCGAATAGAAAAACATCCCGTAATCGAATGCCGGAAAGTTGTTTACCTGTAATGAAAATTCCAGCCCTGGCGGCAGGACGCCTTGCGTCCACGCGGCCCCGCCGTTGGCAACGAAATCAAGCGCGATCGTCTTGATAAAACCGTTGAAGCCGGTCGGTACGATCCATGGCATGTTTGACGCGGCGTTGGTCGTGATCGCGTTGTTCGTGATCGTGCCGCCGATCAGCGTAAGCGTGCCGGCCGCCGGAAGGGCCAGCGTGCCGTACTTGTCGAAGTTTTGAAAATCGGATGTCGGATAGAGCCAAGGGTAGGAATTGCCAAAACTCTTTTTGGGCGCTTCCGATCCTACCGCCTCGGGGGTGTTGACGTTGCCGCCGGCACCGCCCGAGCTCGCGCCGAAAGGATTCGAGCCCGGCTGGAAAAACTTCAGCCCGAGATCACGTAGCACATCCTTCCATGTGCGATGGTTGCGCTTTCCGCCGAGTAGAATCGATTCCCACAGCCGCCACTCTCGAGGCGACAGAGGAGCGCCAAAAAACGGATCCACGCCAGCGCAGAGAGCTCGATCGATCGTGACAAGCGCATTCATTAGTCGATGTATCCCCCTAGCGCGACCTGGGGGCCGTCGGTTGCAAAACCCGCAAAGGCAACCTGCAGCCGCCCGAGGAGCACAGCGCCGGCCGGAATCTTTGTGATGCGTCGCTCAAAGTACGGAAGCCTGGTTGCGAACAAAAGAGGCGCTGTGATCGGTAACTGTACGACATTGAATAACGTCTGATTGTTTCCGCCGAGATTGTTGTCGAACAACGGAATGTTCTCGTAGCGCACACCGTTCGCCGTATCGTAAAGCTGGAAACTCTGCTGCCCCGCGTTCGGCGAGCTAAACATCGAATCCGTCCACCAAAAATCCGAGGTGATGGTGATGCGTTGGTTTAGCGTTGAGGGGCCGGTGAGTGACAGCGACGGGAAAGTGATCGTGTAGACATAGCGCTTTTTGCCGTAAATCTGCCGGCGTTGTGACACCGGGGGAAGCCATGCGAGCCCCGCCAGGGGGTGCCGCACATCCCAAAACCCTAGTGCGTGCCGCGTTGCTGTCCTACCGCCTAGCCGTGCCTCATCCCATACGTTCATGCGGCCTGCGCTTGCTCGATCTGATCGATCGGATAAATTTTGAAACCCTTCAGAGTGAGCTGGTAGTAAATCAACCCGCTACCGCCAGGCGCCGGCATCACGAACGTCGCGAGCAGTTGCGTCGAGGGCCTGAAAATAAACGGCACGACGAGCGGCGAAGCGTACTGTGCGCCAAGCGCCGTGGTACTTCCCGGCGCCAAACTGCCGTTATTTCCAACCGACGCAAAATTGTTGAGGAAAATCGGCGCGTTGGAAAATTGCCAGCCCGTCGATTGATCCACGATCTGCATCGTTGCGCCGAGCGGGGCGGCGGCGCCCGGTTGCTGGGCGAAAGACCAGGCAACAAACTCGAAATACGCATCGGGATCGAGTTGGAGTTGCTGCGCTTGCGTGCCGCCGGCCGGCGAGAATTGAAACGTCGGCCAACTGTAGTCATAGTGCAGGCGCCGCACCCGGATCGGCATTTTGCCCGATCCGCCGCAGCGAGGGCACAGCACCGCGTCGCCCGAGGCAGACTGTACGATCCCGCGACCGCGGCACGTCGTGCACCGAGTTGTAAGCACCGCAAAGTCTGGCATGTGGATTATGGATTCGGCACGATCACGCCCTGGCTGCCTTGTTGCTGTGCAGTCGCCGGGTAGAGTTTATAACCGCGAAGGACAAGTTGAATCGTGTTCGGCGATCCTGATCGATCGTTGAAAACTGCGAGACACGTCGCCGCGCGCGCCCAAATGTAGGGCTCGACGAGCGGGAAGGGCAGCGCAGCCGTGCCGGCAAAGTTTTCTCCGTTGATTGGCGCGTTCGAAAGCTGGCGGTTGGCCGAGCGATCAATGAGCGTTACAGAATAGGTACCCGTCGAGCCCGCAACGGTCCAGATATGCTCGAAATCGGCATCGTAATCAAAAACGAGCGGATCGTTGAGCCCTTGCTGCAGCGCCGTGAGCACTACCGTCGGGAACGCATAGTCAAACGGCACGCGAATTACTGGGGGCGCTTTGGTGCCGCTGCCCCCGCAGTTCGGACAAATTTGTGCCGAGCCTCGAGCTCCCTGTACAACGCCGCGGCCGCCGCAGCTCGGGCAAAGTCCTGTTGATCCGTTCATTGCGTTTCCCCTCTCGCGCGCTTTTGCGCCGCGTCCTGCTAAGAAAGTGTGCGGGGCGGCGCGCCTGTACCTACGCCGCCCCGACTCGAGTGCTTACTGCACCGCCCTAAAGAGCGTTCCGTCGAGGAAAACCCACGCCGAAATGCCCGTACCGAATTGCCCGTTGACCGCCGCGGCCGTAACAGAAGTGAACGCGCCAAGGTTCGATTGCGTCGGATCGATGATCGCGTTAAAGTTCTGTTGCTGCTCGAGCGGGATGCCACCGTAGGCTAGCGAGTACGTGTTGTCCCTCACAGGCCAGCCGTTGCCGCCCGACTGCAGCGCTTGTCCTGCCCCCGCCGTCGTGGCGTTCGTACCGGAAATGAAGAGTCCACCGCCGGCCGGTAGCCGACCGATAATCGTGTCCTGGTACGGTTTCCTGTTTATGTTGAGCTGCAGGTAAGTCGTAAGGAAGTTCGATGTATCGATCGGGTGCATGAGCTCGCCGTTGTTTGCGTTCGTCGTGCCCTGTACACCCTCCATGTAGACAGAGATCGCGCGAATAATGTGCTTGTTGGGCGCTTCGAGCATCCCAGCCTGCGAAAGATTCGTGTGATCGAATGTCTTATTGAACGCCGTAACGCCGCCCGAGTTGTACTGACCGCCAACTTGCACCGAAAAGAGCGTCAGTTTCGGGGCCACGGTTGCGACCGCGAGGAAATAAATATCGTAAAGCGCCTGTGTGATTCCCTCGAGATACCCGGCAAAGATCGGGTTTCTCATCCGGTTTTTGGGACGCCCTACCTCCCACGGTGCAATGCGTTCGTGCGGACGCCGCCAAGATGGCTGCCATCCCCGCGGCGTGTCTCGATGTTGCATTTCCATTGTCTTTTTCACTCCCTTTCTAGGAAAAGATTCCGCACTCTTGAAAACCGGCCCCTATCAGAAACTCGCTCCGTCCGATCGGTGATCGGGGGCCGTTCCCCCTCACCGTCGGGTGTAAACTTTTGTTTACATGCCAACAATTGTTGGCACGCTATGCCGCCCAGTTCGAGCGCCAGGCGCTCGGATCGTTTGGCAGATTGCCCGAGGGCGCGTATGTTGCCGAAGCGAGCTGTGCGGCCGTTACGCCGCCGCCTGTTGCTGCGGCGGTGCCGCCAGCGCTAGCCGGCGCGATCGCCGGCGTCATCGGTGACGGCACACCGCCCGCCTGCATTGGCGCTCCTACTACGCCCGGATTGAGCAGGAATGGGCCTTGACCCGTTGTCGGCACTGCAAACGTGTTCGGGATGTAGAAACCGAGATCGAAATCGAGATCTCCGCTTAGACCCCATGCACCCGCTTGCGTTGAGCCGAGCATGTCGGTTAGGACACGCGTCGCCAGTCCAACCATACCGCCGATTAGCAAACCCTGGCCGGCACGAGAGCCGCCGAATTTGCTGCCGAGCCACGAGAGCCCGACGGCCGTCGCGAAGTTGAGCCCGTAGCCGGCAATCCCGGTGTTATAGCTCGGGAGTACCATCTGCGGAATAATTCGCGTGCCGGCCATCCCCGCCACTGCCCAACCCGTTAGAGCGACGAGCTCGGTTAACGGGATCGACAGCATCGGATTGTGGCGCCGGTGATGCCGGCGACGATGGACGTACACGACGCGATTGCGGCGCCGCCCGAAATGAAACGACGGATTCCGGCGGCGGCGTCGCCGAGTGTTGTGCCGGCGGTGCCTGCTCCAATAACGAGCGAGTGCGGCCGGCTGTCGGCGCCTGCGTCTTTTTGCCATGTGATGTTTCACCCCCTTTCGGCGTGGATTGGTTCGTTTTTTCGATTTAACGGATAGCGCGGCGCGCACTTTGCGCCAGTAAGAGGCGAGGCCCGTCGGCATCTTTCGGCGCCGGCGGCGCGCGTTGGTGCGCACAATTCTTTTTCCTCGGCGGCGGTGCGTGCGCCAGAATTCCCGCAAGGCTGCGGGCTGCCGACGATGGTGCCGCCGACGCAATCGCCCCGGATTCACAAGTCGAACACTCGCCATGATTCCCCCTTACACTCTTATGAGCTCGTACCGCCCACCGACGAAATGAGCCTCGCCGGTGTTTCGATCGACGAGGAAAGCCGGATAGGTTCGCGTTACCGGATCGAATTGATATTTCAGCGTTGCGTATTCCGCTTGCAGCTCGCCGGAAATCGCGAGCTGTACAAGCACCTGAGCGATCGGCTGAAACACGAGAAAATCGCTACCCTGTACGATCTTGTTTGTTAGCTGATTCAAATCCTGCCGAATCATGTCGGGATGCTGCACCGTTCCCAGCGCTTGCCAGTCTTCCGCCTCTTGCGTGTTTTTCGGCATCCGAGGTTTCCACTGCGGATCCGGCATGTCGGGCAGCCCCACCTCGGGCGTGAGCCGGCCGTTTAGATCGCGCTTTACGACGTACTCGAGCGCGAGAACCATTTGCCGGTCGCGACTCTGCCCGATCGGCAAATATTGCTGGACGTAGCCGCCTTTCGGGTGCGGTTGGTTGTACCACTCGAGAACGTGCCCGATTTTCGATGTCACGTTGTCGCCGAGTGTGCGCGCCCCTTCCTCGGCCTCGAGCACGATGCGTTTCAGCCGGCCGAGATAATCGAATTGCGCTGTGCGCACTAGCTCATTTTGGTATTTGAAAATATCGTCGAGCGACGAGGCCATGCCCGGCCGCGGTGTTGCTTGCACTGCAGAGCTCATTCCCTTCCCTTTCTCACAACAAAAAATAAAGAATTCCGAAAGCTGCCACGAGCGGCAGCCATGGCGGCAAACCCGTCGCCGCCCCGATCGCCGCGGCCGCCCCGCTCGGGATCGATCCCCCGCCGGTTAGCTGCCCGTTCGCGAGATCCTGATTGCGTGCCTGGATCACGCCCTGCATTGCGAGGTTGTACGCCCACAACGCATCCCCGGCCTTGTAGGACGTTCCCTGTTTCAGCGCGGCCGTAAAATTCGCTTGGAGCTGCGAGTAAAGGCTCGGCACCTGTGACGGTGTGAGCTGGCCGTTTGAAAGGCCCGCATCGATCTGCTGTAGCGCTTGATTGGCTGCCGGCACAGCCGAGCAAATCGCTTCCTGCTCGCCGGCGACCGCTTTCGCGTGGCCGCTCGCGATGAGCCCGCCGATCAGCCCCGCAATCGCCCCAACGATCGTGCCCACTACCGGAACAACCGTACCGAGGGCCGCCCCTGCCGCCGCCCCGCCGGCCGCCGAAGCTATCGCGCCCGCCGCGGGCGCAAACGCCGAAGTGATTCCGACCGCTTTCGTGACATTGAGTAGCGCGCTTGCCGAGCTCGAGGTCGGCGTCGCTGCGGCTGTCGAGCAGTTGGTTTGCGCGTCCGCCTCGATCACATTGATCGCTGTCTGATCGCTGTGAGGATCCGGTATATAGCGCGTCGATACCGCCTCGGTGAGAAACGCCTCGAGGCCGTTCTGTTTGTTTGCGCCACTCTGCCACGTGCAATAGTTTGGGTTTGTGCCGCACAAACTCGTCACGATCGCCGACACGTTCACCGGCGTGCCGGCCGCACCCATGAGCATTTGACGCCTCGCCCTCAAGCGTCGCGAGGAGCGCGATCCAGACAGCAAGAAACTTCTCGGCAGCGTCGAGACAGTCGCGCGAGTAGGTATGACGATCATCCATCAGTGCTCAATTCCGGGCGCCGTCACCTGGTACCGCCCGCCCACAAAGAAGATTTCGCATTTCACGCGATCAAAACAGAGTCGCGGCCGAGGCTCATCGAATTCGTGCTGATACTGCGAGAGCTCGAAACCGTCGAGCGATTTCCTGGCCTCGTAAACGACATAGGCGATTTCGCAGACATCGATCAAATCTTTCGACGTGTCTACATCGGGGAATTCGGTGAGTAAATCGCCGAGATCCTGGTCGCCGCCGATCGCATAGAGTTGCGAGCCCTCGGCGCTTGCGGCCAGCATCACACCGTCGAATTTCAGCACCGGATAACCGCCATCATCCCAGTGCTCGGGGGCGGGTATTTTCAGGTGCTCAACATGGGGCGCCACACCGAGCAACGGACCAATGGCCGTGTATTCGTGGCGCATCGCGATCGAGCGCTGCTCGGTGAGGATCTCCTCGGGCTCGCGACCGTGAAACTCTTCAAATAAATCAATGGCATCGTCGAGCTCGGCATCATCGTCACCGTCGGGATTGCGCCACGTGCCGGCCGCGCGCGCTCGCCGCCACTCATCACGCAATGCCCCAGCCGCTTGTTTTTTGGTGTAGCCGGTCGCGTAAAGATTCCCGAATTTCGGATCGTACATAGAGGCGAGATACTTTTTCACGGCCGGATCAAAACGTATTTGTATCTGAATCGGGTTTTCTTTGACGGTGATGCCGTGCTTTCGCAGGATTGCGCGGGCCTCGTCTTTCGTCATGCCGCCCATCACGCGCGCC
>Ga0187783_10000417_pt1 | contig 31471 bp, 26 predicted proteins | sample 1015_SJ02_MP02_2_FD_132471 | JGI IMG/M metagenome (GOLD analysis project Ga0187783, IMG submission 132471) | Tropical peat soil microbial communities from peatlands in Department of Meta, Colombia - 1015_SJ02_MP02_20_MG | ecosystem: Environmental > Terrestrial > Soil > Wetlands > Peat | place... | reverse complement strand
ATAGGCGCGATTACATCTGAACCGGTTTGCCGCTGGCTTCGGTGATTTTATGAAAATTTGTGCAAAGTATGGGCGAGACACGGCGAAGGAATAGCATCCGAATGATATAATCCCGCTCCGCTGCAATGATGGTCGATTCAACTACCCGCTGGCTGGAATCTATCGGATCGCGCTCCGTCCGCGTGCTGCTGATCGTAATTCTGGCGCTGATCATCATCCGCCTGATTCGAGCTGTGACCAACCGGCTGGTGCAAATCTCCAAGGTGCACACGCGGATCGCGCAGATGCGCGAGCAGCAGACGCGAACCGTGGCGGGCGTGCTGTACAGCATCGGCGCGACGATCACGATTGCGGTAGCAATTCTGATGGCGCTGCCGGAATTCGGGTTCAACGTGACGCCGGTGGAAGCGGCGGCGGCAATCGCGAGCCTGGCGTTCGGCTTTGGCGCACAAAATCTGGTGAAGGATTTGATCAACGGATTCTTCATTGTTCTTGAGGACCAATTTGTGGTGGGCGATTTGATCGACGTTAACAATCAAATCGGGCGAGTGGAATATTTGACGCTGCGCCGCACAGTATTGCGTAACGTCGCGGGGGCGATGGTGACGATACCCAATTCACTGATCGGGCAGGTGGCGAACCTGAGCCGCGACTGGTCTCAGGCTTTCGTCGACGTTACGATTTCACCGGACGAAGAGGTGGGTCGCGCACTCACAATCCTCGAAAAAGTCACCACGGAATTCCGCAACGACGCGGACTGGGCAGGCGCCTTGGTAGATGGCCCGCGCGTGTTGGGCGTGGAGTCCCTGGCGCTGGATGGAACTGTGTTGCGGCTGCAAGTGCGGACCGTGCTCAACCGAAAAGACGACGTTGCGCGAGAGCTGCGGCGCCGAATAAAGCTGGCTTTCGAGGATTCAGGCGTTCCACTCACTCGCACGCATAAAGTCGAGTTCCAGGGCGTATCGCCGCCAGTTCAACATTGAGTCAATCGGAAATTACGGCCCCGATTCAAACCGACCTTTCCAAAGGAGGAATAGATGGGAGAAGTGACGCACGAGCAGGCGAATCTACTGTTGAAGCTGTACGACATGCGGCGCGAGCCGGAGCTGCGCGAGGCACGCAATTGGTACGCCATGAATTTTTATCCAACGTCGGTCGAAGAGCTGCAGAAACAGGCGCCCATGGGAAGCAAGCAGAATGCCTACATGCGTATGGTGGTCAGCTATTGGGATATGGTTGCGGGCATCGTCAATCGCGGATTGATCGATGAAGATTTTTTCTTCGAGAATTCAGGCGAGCAGTGGATGGTATGGGAACGGCTAAAACCGATCATTCCTGCATGGCGCGCGCTGTACAAGAATCCTCACCAATTTCAGAATCTCGAGAAGCACGTGGAGAAATTCGAGGCTTGGCGTGAAAAACGGGCGCCCGGGATGGCGGAGGCGATGCGGCAGATGATGTCGCGAAGACCGCAGCCGGTTCCGAAAGCGGCCGGTAAGAGGCGCTAGCAACTTCAGACTACGTGATCCCCATTCGTCGCCTGGCGCGCGCTGCGCACAAGTTTGCGCCGCGCTTCAGTTGGCGGCGAATCGTGCTTCCTGCGGTCCTACGAGTCGGCAACCACGGCGAGTCCGGCTTTTGCCGATGCAGCGATGGACGCGGGACCATAACGGCGTTGCAGCAATCCAAGAATCAAGATTGCGACGCCCACCACGAAGGGGCACACGGCAAGCAACGCGAACAAGAGTCTTACAGGCAAATGGGTTGAGAGGATTGCCCCGCCGACAATCGGGCCAATGATGGAGCCGATCTTGGCTATGGAAGTGGCCCAGCCGGCGCCGTTCGACCGATACGCGCTGGGGTAGAAAATTCCGGCAATACTGTGGAGGCCGAAGTGCGCGCCAACGAGGAACATCGTCATGAGAAAGTAGAGCCCGAGGAATGGGAACCCGCCGATCTTGCCCAGGCCCATGATCAGAAGCAATGGCACTGAGAACACGGGATAGGCTGCGATGCTGATGGCGCCGCGGGTGTCGGTGAAGCGCATCAGCAGCAGACCGCCGAGCGCGCCGCCCAGCGAAGCCACAGACGTGGCATAGGCCGCAGCGGGACGGCTGTATCCGATGGCCTGAAGGATTGTGGGCCCCCAGGACACACGGAGGAAGACCGCGACAGAACTTGCGATGTAAGCCATCCAGAGGAGCGGCGTGATCCAGCGCAGCCCATTTCGAAATAGTTCCGGGACGCGAAAGGCTTTGGCACCGCGGCCGACTTCGTCGGCGATAATGAAGTGATCCGAAGCGACGATCGCGCGGCCGGGCGCGAGGCGGCTCGCGAATTTGGCGATCAGATCCGGATTTCGATTCTTGTTGGCGAGAAATTTGATCGACTCTGGTAGACGAGCGAAGAGAAGCACAGCCACCAGAAGCGCCGCACAACCCCCAAAAACAAATACAGAACGCCAGCCGAAGCGAGTGAACCAAATCGACAGCGGCCCGGCAAAGCTATCTCCGAATGTATAACCGAGCATCAGAACCGTGACGACGGTCGCTTGATAGCCGCGCGGGACGTAGTCGATATTGAGCGCCCAACAAAGCGGCAGCAAACCGCCGGTGCCAATCCCCTGAATGAAACGGATGGCGACGAGTTGGTGGTAGCCACTGGCGAAGGCTAGGCCGAGGGTGAGAATGCCGAATGAAATCGTCGCCAGGATTATCGAGGGACGCCGGCCGATACGGTCGCCGAGATAGCCGAAGATGAATCCGCCCACCAAAGTTCCAGCCAGTCCCGCGCTGAACACATTTCCCATCATCAATTTGTTCAGGTGAAGCGATGCGGACATTTCCGGCGCCACCAGCGAGATCACATTCATGTCGAAGCCGTCGAAAAAAGTGACGAGCGCGCTGATGGCCACGAGGCCGACGATGAAGGAGGTGAGCTTCTGGTGCTGGATGATTGCAGTAAGGTCGGTGGTCTTCGATTCCGCCATGCTATTTTGGGTGTGACCTAGTCGGCGTGCGTCGCTTGGCTTGCCTCTCGCTTCGCCTCTGGTTCCTGCCGCTCCCGCTTTTTTGTGACCTTCACGATCCCCTGATCGGCATCGATTTCCACCCAGTCGCCAGTCTCAATCACAGCGAGCGGGTCCTGGTCCAGGTCAGTGACTGCGGGAGAATGCGTGACGACCGCGCCAAGCGCGATCTTGGTGGTCATGCGATTGAAAATCATTCCTTTCGGCGCCGCGCCGGCAATTCGCGCGCGATGGAAAAAACCGGACCAACCCGATGACCCTTTCGCGCCGGGAAAAACGAGAATCTTATCTTTGAAACTCTGGCCGCGCAGTTCGTGACGAAGCTCAACGATAACGCCGGTTTGCGGGTCAATTCCGCCCCAGCCGGAAATGGTGTCCCTGGTGACGAGAGCTTCGCCGGCGGCTGTGCCTCCTACGACTTTGCGTCCATGCAATATGATCATGTCAGTCGAGACCTCCTGACCATTGGCCCGTGAGCCCGGCTTCAATACACTCCTTCAACGAGCCGAACCAGGTTTGAACGCCTGTGATCGCAGGGAGATAGTGCGCTTGCTTGGCGGAATCCGTGGCGACCACTCTCGTGCCGCGCGGCATCATCCGCGAAATCGCCGGGCACGAGTCGCTGAGGATGTGGCCGCCAGCGTCTTCGATCATTTTGGTGTAGCCGCTGCGGTCGGCCAGTTCTCGGAGCGCGCGCGGGGTGTGAATCCAAAGTTCGGTGCCGGAGTGCAAGCGCTTGCCCTCAAGCTGGCGCGCGGCTTGCCAGACCTGCTCGATGGAATCATGAGGGCACCCGAGCATAATGAAGTCAACTTTGCGGTCTTTCGCCGAGGCGTTGAGATTTTCGTAGGCGATGCGGCGCTCTTTTTCGCCGTACGTCAGTGTTTCTGCGGGGCGGCGGCCCCCGAAGGAAGCATCGAGAGCCGGCGCTTCGGGGGTGACTCCAGGAATGTGATACATCTCGACACCGCCGGACGAAGACGCGGCAGCGCCGAAGTGTTTGAGCTTCATCAGCTCAGGTTGCGAAAGCTTTCCGTGGAGGACGGGAATCTGGTCCTGCACGATTTCGCCGACGTAATATCCGAGCAGACCCCAATCCATCATGTCATCGACGGGCACCTCAATCTCAACGAGATGGGTGCCGAAGCGGTTTTCCGACAAGTGAAAGCCCCAGTACGGAATTTTTCCCGTGAGGCTAGCAGCGCCCGTACTTTCGAGACCCTCTGTGTTGGTTCGCGCACCAAGGACCGAGTTGCAATACACGACCGCGGACGATTCCATCCAGGCGCAGTGCTCGCCTTTCACAGGCACATTGCCCACCTGATACGGTGTGCATGTGGCCATGATATGGACACCGCGAGAGCCGAAGAAAGCGTCGGACTCTTTTTGCAGATCGAGTAGCTCGCGTGAGCCATCATGCAATGCAGCAGTATCAGGTCCGAATTGCTGAATGAGTTGGCAGGTGTAGACCTTCGCGCGCGGGACTTCGACAATTTCTTCCGTGTCGAGATTCATTTCTGAGAAGCCCGCGCTGAGGCCCTGCTCCAGGCCCAGTTTCTTCACGAGATTGAGTTTCATCGGAGACGGAGCCGTGACCGCGCCGCACACATTATTCGTATCGACGAGCCGCTCGGCACCGAGCGCTTCACCGTAGCGAACGAGAAGATCCATCGCCTTCTGTACGGCGTGGCCTTCGCGTCCGTCGAACATCGCTTTCTCGGAGTCCGTGAGTCGCATGTTCGTGAGAGTTCTTAGCCTTCTAGATTGTGGACGATTCGCTTGCGGAGCGCAGCTAAATCAATTTTGTGGACACTCCCGGTACCCGCGAGATCAAGCGCATGCGCGGCGGCCGCCCCCATCGCGATGCAGGGTCCCATAACGCGCACGCTTGAAAGTGCTGCGGCGTCTCCGTCGATGCAACGCCCGGCAGCCACGATGTTGTCCGCATCGCTGGGCGTCATGCTGCGCAGCGGGACATAATGAAGATGATCGTCGCTGAAGGGCTCCCAGACATATCCTTGCGGCGTACCGTGCAATTCGATCGGCCATGCTGTTCGCGCGACTTCATCCGGAAAGTGCTTGCCGGCACGAACTTCGTCGACTGTCAATTGATGAGCGCCGACGATCCATCGCGTCTGGCGGATTCCAGGGAGACCGTAGCTGCGAACGCGTGCGTTGCCGAAGGCCTCGGGAAACTCTTTCTTCAAAAACGCAACGACCCGATCGGCCTGCTCTTTGCCTTCGAGTCCCTTTTCGCTGGCCCCCACCGGATCGAGCGGTGTCTGGACATGTGTCATATTCACTACGGCCGTGCCGCGTTCCGGAAAGAAAAATGCGAGACCGTCTCGGCGGACGAGGCCATACTCATCGGCTTTTTCGCGAAGGCGCTTGCCGTATTCGTCCGTGTTCGGCTGGTGAGATTCATCGAGATGCTCGAGGACGACGATTTGTGTGCCGTAAATTGGGGCCTCCGGCTCGCGACACGGCAATCCCGAAAGCCATGTGAGCGCGGCGTCTCCCGTGGAATCGACGAAACCTGCAGCGGAAATAGTCAAGTCGCCGTATCGAGTCGAGAGCAGAAGCTCCTTGACCCGGCGATTCTCAAGACGAGCCTCACGGAGGACAGCGCCAAGCACGACTTTGATTCCGGCGGCGCGTATGTTTTTTTCGACCCAGCGGCCGAGCGCCACCTCATCGTAGAAAACAGTGATGCTCATCGGACGGCGAATCAGGCGGCATGAGCCTTCCGCGCCGAGGTCGCGGAGAATGTCGTCGGCAATTCCGTGCGTGAGTTGGCGCGCGTTTGGGCCGTTGGAGAAAAGCCCGACGATTGTTCCGATAATTGAGTTAACGGCTTGGCCGCCAAGCGTCGGCAGACCGTCAACAACCACAACTCTGCGCCCGAGACGGGCGGCTTCGATCGCGGCGGATGTACCGGAGATTCCGGCGCCAATGACGCAGATGTCCGCTTCTACGCGCGGAGTTGCAGAATCTCTTGGCTTGGTTTTGACGCGAACGGGTGGATTGGACGGGCTTGCGTCGGTCATTTTCGGTCTCTTCTGGCTTGATCCTGAGCTGAATTCTAGACCTAAGGGTTGGCTCTCCAAACGAACGATTTCGAATGTATAAGAGACGCCGGATTGTATCATTCAGTGCAGCTGAAAAGATGATTGCTCGGTAAGAGGCGTGACCAGCAGGCACTCCGATGAAGGCGGCGTCGGCCGAATAAACGAACCAAACGATGCGACCAAAGGCGTGGCTATCGTGGAGTTCCGGCAAAGACAGCGCTTGGGCTCTGCATGTAATTCGGCAAGGCCGCGAGCTGGATGTCGTCGCCTTGCTTACCACCGTGAACCAAACTCATCAGCGCGTTGCCATGCACGCGGTTCGTGAATCGTTGCTGCGGGCCCAGGCCACCGCCGCGGGACTGCCACTAATCGCTGTCCCCATCCCTTCGCCATGTCCAAATCAGGAATATGAACGCGCAATGGCCGCAGCAATGGCACAAGCATTGGATCAGGGCGTCTCACGCATCATTTTTGGCGATCTATTTCTGGAGGACGTGCGGCGTTATCGCGAAGAAAAGCTCGCCAAGTGCGGGATCGCTCCGGTATTTCCGCTCTGGGGCGCTCCGACGCGCCAACTGGCTCAGGAAATGATCGACGGCGGCTTGCGTGCCTACATTACGTGTGTCAATCCCGAGAAGCTGGACAAATCCTTTGTGGGATGCGAGTGGAATGCCGAGTTGCTTGCGAAGCTGCCGCTTTCTGTCGATCCATGCGGCGAATATGGAGAATTTCATTCATTCGCGTGTGCCGGGCCCATGTTTAGCGGACCGATTCCAGTGAAGCGTGGAGAGATCGTGGAACGAGACGGCTTTGTGTTTGCAGACCTGCTGGAAGCAGATTCGAACCTCGGCTAAGCGAGCTGCGCGCGAAGTCAGAATCGAAAACGGACGGTCCAAATCCGACAACGATCGTAACAATGAAAATGGGCGGCGATCTGAGTTCCGAGGCCGGCTCGCAATCGCAAACGCTCGGCAATTTGGAAGGGTCCGATCAGCGCGCCGGGCGTAAGAAATCTCTCTTGATGCAGGAACGCGGACCTCGCATGAAAAAAGTCTGGTTCGGCTCGAGCTTCACGAAACGTCGCAGGAACAATTGTAACGGAAGAAGACACTCACCAACGCCTGGCCGATGCGTCACTGTTGTGCCGACTGGGCACGCCGTGGCGAATGGCTAGTACCGTAGCATTCGCCACGAGCGCGACACAGCTCTGGCATTTGGTAGCGCAAACGTTTTTTTTCGAAGTGTCCACCGGACACGACTACTTTTCCTTGTGCGTCGTTTGGACGGACGTGACCAAAACCTGAGTTCCGTTCAAATCCCCAGTGACCGTCACTTCATCTCCCGCTGCCTTGGCCAACTCCTTCTCATCACCCGATAGGACGTAGTGAGCGTTCCCAACGACAAGCACGTATGCGGCCCCCTGGCTTACCCATGTCTGAACACAGGAAAGCCGAGTTTGGGCCTTGCAGGTATTGGGCAAGAGACAGGTCGTGCAGCTGATCCAGCCGTTTAGAGTGACATGCTGGGTTACCGCGCCAGCCACTGCGCCAAATGTGGCGCATAGCGCCAGGACGGCAACCGCGACTAACGCTCGATATCTTGCTTTGCGAATCATGGTCTCTCCTCGAGAACTCACCCCTCACAGCATGCGCTGCCGCAACCTTCGCTGAATCCTGGACAGTGGCTGTGCAAAGTCTCGTCACGAAGAGAGTAGGAAATCAAAATATGTATTGCATAAACAGGGGCTTAAGAACACATAAGGGCCGCGTAAGTACTTGGTTTTCAGTGCTGGATTGAACCTATTCATAAACATAATCCTCTCGATATAAAGAAAAGATTAAGAACTGAGTAATCTTGTTTATATATTACGAAAACCATCTGGCGAAGGCAGGAGCACTCGTTGGCGCGGACGATGCGAGCGGTGATGTTTTTTGTTGTTGTCACAGTCGGAGTCATCCTTCCGTTTCGAATAGACGCTCGTGGCAGGAATAATCTGAAATACGATGGCACCGTCGATTTCGGACCTCAGCTACTCCATTTTGTGGACGGATGCGTCGCGATCGACGGCACGATGACTTCCGGCAGCTTCTTCGATGGCCTGAAACGCATCGACATGGATAGCCGGCTTGAGTTCAAGAAGAGTGGCAGAGTTGTGACGGAGTATCCTGAATCAGTGACAACCTCGATCCGGATCGTTGGCGACCGATGCGGTACCGCGCTGCTGAACGCACCCAGGTCTATCTTCCAAGGGGATTCGTATTCGGTGAAGTTCAAAGTGGAGTGGAAGAAAGGCATGCAACTCAGACCGGCTTCGATGTCTTCTGCGGCGGCGCATTGTCTCGGCCTTTCGAGCATCCCGATTCCTCATCAGGATTTCACGATCCCTTCGATAACCTGCCAATTAACAGTCGATAGCAAGGGCGTTCCTCTGGATGACCATCTAATTGTTTCGTTGTTTTCGGCAGAGGGTAAGCGGCTGACGCGACTATCGGTCGCTCCATAGGAATGTCCCAAGGTTTGACCGGTGCCCTGGGTCCCGATAAGCTTATGTCGCGCTTGCGAGCCATTTCGTCATACTAAGGGATAACCGCCAAGCAGTGATTCGATGTCAACAAAGCCAGCCATGCCGGGAGCACCAGCCGCTGAGATGACTCAATCCTCCTTTCCAGTCAGTATCGGAGGGCTCCAGCGAGCTGAATCCTCTGGCCAGGCCGATCGCTCGACGCTCGTGCGTTTTGGTCGGTCTGTCGGCCAGCCCATCCTAGGGATCGCGGCGCTTCTAATCATCACTGCGATTTACCGGCATGCTGAGCTGGCAAACGTTACAACCGTCGGCTTCACCTTCCTGCTTGCGATCTTGATTGCCTCTGGCATTAGCGGGCTAACGACATCGATCTTGATGTCTATCGTAGCGACATTGTTGTACGACTTTTACTTTATTCCCCCTATAGGCACGTTGAACATCACTGATCCACAGGACTGGATTGCGCTTTCGGCTTTTCTGATCACATCGGTCGTGGGCAGCTCACTGTCGCAGTGGGCGCGGCGACAAACACGCGAAGCTCACAGCCGGCGCCAAGAGGCGGTGCAGCTTTACGACCTGAGTCAAAGACTGCTGAGCGCCGGAGACACGACCACGCTCTGCAATTCAATTCCGGGGAACATCGTGGAGTGTTTCAACGCGAAGGCCGCCGCTTTATTTCTGTTGGACGCGCAGACGCTGTTTTATTCCCCCGGCGGTTCACACTTGATCGATGCCGGAGACTTGAAGGCGAGTGTCGGTTACCTGGAACTGAAAGTCGATCGAGAAAAGGGCGTTTCCTTCGTCCCACTGCGACTAGAAGCTAAGGTGATCGGAAGCGCCGGTATCGCGGGGTCTGCGGTTGATGAAGCGACGCTCGAGTCGCTCGGTTCTATGCTGACGATCGCGATCGAGCGCGCCCGTGCTATCGAGCAAATGGGAAAAATCGAGGCACTGCGAGAGAACGAGCGGCTGAAATCCGCTCTGCTGGACGCAATCACGCATGAATTCCGCACACCTCTTACTGCCATCAAGATTTCAGTCACTGGCATGCTCTCGGATTTGAGTTTCGACCGTGAGCAATGCCGCGACCTGCTTTCGATGATCAATGAAGGCTGCGACCGCATCGACCAGTTGGTCAGCGAAGTCTCGGAGATGTCGCGCCTCGAGTCGGGAGAGATCAAGTTGGATTTCGGCCGCCACTCGGTCGGCGATCTGATCGACAAAGCTGTGACCGAGTGCAGAAAAGTCATAGGCGACACCAGGCCGCTAGAGCGAGGAACCGCAAACGCCGAAGTGGCCATTCGAGTAGACCTATTCTGGGCCGACAAGGTGCTTGTCCATTTGATAAGCAATGCTGATTTGTACTCCTTACCGGGCCAGCCGATCACATTACGAACTGAGACGAAGCAAGGCTTCGTCTTCTTTAGTGTTGCGGACCGCGGCCCGGGAATCGATCCGACCGAGGTGGGGCGCATCTTCGAGAAATTTTATCGAGGAAAAGATCACCGCTGCCGAGTGCAGGGAACGGGCATGGGTTTGCCGATAGCAAAAGCGATTGTGGAAGCTCACGGAGGTGCAATCGGCGTTACAAACAAGGTAGGAGAAGGCTGCGTCTTTTATTTCAGCCTGCCGATCGATCGATCTTTCCCTTCAGAAGTCTAGAACTGATTCGAGCGGCTCAGCCGCTTCCTGCGCAAGCAATTCAACCAGATCGATTTCAAACTCACGCGCTGTCACGTACCGATCTCCTGGGTTTCGGGCGAGAGCGCGCTGTAGAATATTTTGTACGCCGGATGGGATGTCGGCATTGACGTCACGAATATTCGGCGGATCAGCCACTGCTCGCAAACGCGTAGCAGCTGCGGGCTCTAACCCAGAGAACGGCACCTCGCCAGCCAGCATTTCGAACAATACGACACCAAGAGAATAGATGTCGCTGCGCGTAGTCGCAATCTTCCCTTTGATCTGCTCTGGAGACATGTAGTCAGGAGTTCCCATCGGGGCGGCGCGGCCAATCCTGATCCGCCCGAATAAATTCATCTTGGCCTCCCGTGCGGCTCCAAAGTCCAGGAGTCTTACGTTGTCTTCCGCGTCGATGATTATGTTGTCGGGTTTCAGATCTCGATGCACCACGCCGCGCTGATGAATGTACTCGAGCGCGTCAGCAATGGTTACGGCAACTCTGATGGCGCGGTCGAGTCCGAGCTTTCCCCGTTCGTGAATAACCTCTCGAAGGAGCCGACCCTCGACCCACTGCATCACGATGTACCGTTGGTTCGCTCGCTCCTGCGGCAGAACCTTCACGAGAGCTGGATGATCCAGTTTTCTGGCTATTTCGGCTTCACGGTAAGAGTTTCTCTTCGGTTTTGCGCGATGAGGGATTTTGATTGCAACGGTGCGGCCAGTCCTTGTGTCAGTCGCCCGGAAGATCGACGCCATACCGCCCGTTGCTACGAGGCGCTCTAGACGGTAGTCATCGAGCAGTTCGCCAGCTTCCTTGCGGGATGTCGAGATATGCGTCATCGCCTACCCATCGTAGGCTGACGCACCTACCGAATCAGTTAAGGAGCTATAAGGCTTTTATAAGAATAGGTGGCCCATGGCCTTTAACTACGGCACTTTGGGCGAGAAAACAGGTTCCTGCGACAGAAACCTAACGGCGTCTTTCAATACTTTTCCGTTGGCCGGGAAGAACCATGCCGTGCGATCTCCCGAAGCAAAATAGATGGGAGGCACCTCAAGTGTTCCATCGTACAGAACGTAAGCGACTGTGACCGACGCGACGTTCCATCGCGGCTTATAGATCCATGCTTGCGGTGCCGCGGCTATGAGAGCGCTGGCTGGCTCTCCAAAAATTTCGTTGGGCGCCAACGAAGATTGACCAATGGATTTCGATTTCGACCAGATCACGAGATACCGTGGTTTGTTTCCGGAATTAATCGAGCCATCGAGGCACAGTCCCGGATACTTTTTCTGCCCTTCCGTTTCCCACCATCTTTTCTCATGTGCTTCCATGCCCACTTGAAGGCCCGGCGAATCGGAGCGAGCACGAACCACCTGAAAGAAAGCTTTGCAGGCGGCTTGATCTTGGCCAAAAGCGGGAATCGCGAGAATCGCAAGCCCAAACAAGACGAGCGCTTTCATAGAAAACTCGCTTTCATGTAACCCCGGATTCCGTTCGCCCGCGAATTCACTGACCGGTTTGAGACGCTTTCTGGAGGGCGGCGAGATGTCCTCGACCGTCCTTCACAAACCGCACGAAGCGCTGTGCCAATTCACGAATCCGCGCCGCTTGTTTGAAACGCAACGCGTCTTCCGGGATGAGATCCCCCCCCACGCCGAGCGCCGTTGCGCCCGCAAGGATGAATTTTTGAGCTGTTTGTTGGTTCACTCCGCCTGCCGCGATCAGGGGAATATGCGCAAATGCCTTCTTCAGAATGCGGATGTAGCTGTCACCACCGACCGGAGCGCACGGAAAGACCTTCACGAAATCCGGACTGGCCTTCCACGCCGCGATGACCTCGGTCGGCGTGAGGGCAGCCGGCCAGACAGCAATATCTTCCCTGTTCGCGAATTCCACGATACTCAAATCCAAACCGTCGGTTGTAAGAAACTTGGCGCCAGAGCCTATGCAGCGCCGCGCAGTTTCAGAGTCGTAGACGCTTCCGGCTCCCACGATCATGTCGTGTATGTGCTCCACGAGGTATTGGATCACGTTCGTTGCGCCAGGAACCGTCATCTCGATTTCGACAATCGGGATGCCGCCTTCTGCGACCGCTTCAGCGGCGAAGCGCGCAACGTGCTCCGAAGACACCCGGACGGCCGGCACAATCCCGATCTCCTGGACACGCGCTCGCACTTCTTCTCTTTTCAATAGGCTGCTCCTTTCGCACATGCATCAGCGAGACGAGATTGGGCGCGTGAACCTTCCAAGCGCCGCCTCATGGCAGATCCCGCGTGCCAACCGCTTCACGAAGTTGCTCCATGGCCGTCAAATACGACGCCAGCGCCTGGCGATAGGCCAACTCTGTCGCGCGATACGTTCGCTCAGCATTGAGAAAATCGAGCAGGCTCGCTCCGCCATGGCGATAGGCGAACTCCTCGATGTCGCGGTCCCTCACCGCCGCATCGAGATAACCTGAACGGTACAGGGTAATGATTCGATCGTTCTCTCGCAGGCCCACGAAAGCGTCGTGCACGTCCGTAAGAACTTGATCGGTTGCCCCCTTCTCCAACTCCTGCTCCTGCGTGATCGCATAGCGCGCTTGCGCGATATTGCCTTGATTGCGATTGAAGATTGGCAACGGCACGCTGACATAGATAGTGAAGGCGTCAATAGCGTTCACATGGGAATAGTTCCCTTGTACCGTGACGTCCTGTTTTCCGATTGATTTTTGCAATTCCCACTGGCTGTCCGCTGCCGAAACGCCCTGTTGTGCGGCGCGCAGATCGGGCCGGTTCTGCAATGCCTTCATTTGCAGGTCTTCAAGATTCCCCTTCAAGGGTGTGTAATCGAACGGGCCGGCAACATCGTAGTCCGCCGGCACCGAGTCGTATCCGATCATATTTCGGAGGTCGTCGAGTCCCTGGTCTCTGGCGAGCACTGCCTGTTCGTAGTCGGTCTGGTATTGCAGAAGCTGAAGCTTGATCATCAGAAAGTCGCCTTCGCTCATGCCGCCGACTTTGTACTGGTATTCGCTGATGTCCACCGTTTGCTGGAAGCTTTTGACATCTTGTGTTGCAAGGTCCAGCGTGGATTCGGCTAGTTGGACGTTAAAAAATTGCGAGGCGACGTTGAACGTGAGGGTGCGTGCCGTGTCCGCCACGAGAGATCGCGACTGGGCCGTCACATCTTGCGCGGCTTGCAGCCGGTGTTGCCGCTTTTTGCCTCGCTCGAACAAGTAACTAAGCCCCATGTCCGCTTCGGTTTGATCGTGGAGGTATTCCGTGGACCACTCGCTCGGCTTGAGAGGCAAATACTCCCAATCAGCGAAGTACACCGGATTGGGCCGCAGGTTTGCCTGAATTTCGAGCGCTTCGTTCTGATTAATTGTGGTCTGCGCCGCCAGCAAGGTGTGGTTGTGTTTCAGCCCCAGTTGAATGGCGTCATCGAGTGTGATCCGTACAGGTCCTTTCACGGTTGACGAGCTCTGCGCTCGCACTGTTCCAGCGCCCGCCACGAGGTGCCATGCGACGATGATCAAGAGGCCGATGAATTCTCGGCGCCACATCTCGCTATCGCTTGTTGGCCAGGCGCGTTTAGACTTCAAAGGATTCCTCCGGCTCCGGAAGCTTGTCTCCTTCGCGCGCAACCCAGACGTACAGAGTGGGCAGTAGGAAAATGCTAAGGGCCAAGTCGGAAATGAGACCGCCCACGATTACGATGGCGAAGGGACGCTGCGAGTCAGAACCAATGGCGTGCGACATCGCGGCGGGCAGCAATCCGAGAGTGGCCACGAGCATCGTCATGATGATCGGACGCAACCTCAAGACAGCACCCTCGACAGCTGCGTCGGCAGGAACATAACCTCGGGCGCGCAACTGGTTGATGTACTCAAGCATGATCACGCCGGTCTGCACGGACACTCCAAAAAGAGCGAGAAAGCCAACTCCGGAAGACACGCTGAAGTTCGTATGCGTGACGAGCAAAGCGGCAAGGCCGCCGATACGCGCCATAGCGACGGTGGCAAGTATCACCAGCGCCCATTTGATTGAGCCAAACATGGTGTACAGGATCACGAAAATAAGAAGGATCGTCAGAGGTACGATGATGTCCAATCGCGCTTCGGCTCGCTTTTCGCTTTCGTACTCGCCTTCCCAGTCGATGTGGTAGCCGCGCGGCAGTTGAACTTGTGCGTTAACGCGCCGAATGGCTTCCTCGACCGCGCCCCCTAAATCCCTGCCGCGCACGCTGTATTTGATCGGAACGTAGCGCTGGTTTCCCTCACGGTAGATTTCAGAACCGCCGTCCTGCTCCTTGATTTTGCAAAGCTGGGCCAAAGAGACGCGTTCGCCGCCTGGCGACAACAAACGGATGTTTTGTATGGCTTCCTTGGTCGTCCGGTACGGCGGAAGATACCGGAGCACCAAGTCGTATCGTGCCTCACCTTGAAGCACCTGAGTCAGTGCATTGCCGCCCACGGCTGTATTGATTGCATCCTGGACATCTGCCACGTTGATTTGATAGCGCGCTGCCTGCTGACGATCGACTTCGAAATTAAGATTTGGCTGATCGAGAACTCGAAGAACCCCGAGATCGGTGATTCCTTTAACCTGTTTCATCACGTCGACAATCTCGTCGGCCTTCTGTTCAAGAATTTTCAAATCATCACCGTAGACTTTGGTGGCCAATTCACCTTTCACTCCACTGACGGCTTCCTCCATGTTGTCTTCAATGGGCTGGGAGAATCCCCAAATGACCCCCGGAATTCTCTTGTTGAGTTCCCGGTTCATGGCTGCGATCAGCTCATCTTTGTCTTGGTGAAAAACAGGCCGCCACTGCTCCTTTGGTTTCAGATCGACGAAATACTCGGTGTTGAAAAAGCTTGTCGTATCAGAGGCGTCGTCGGGACGCCCTGTTTGGCTCGTGCATTGCGGCACCTCCGGAAACGAACAAAGAATGACGCGAGCTTCGTTCGATACGCGAATACCCTCGCTGGGGCCGGCGCTCGGGGCTAAAGTGCCGCGTGCCCAAATTGCTCCTTCATCCAAATGCGGGAGAAACTCCGACCCTATGATTCCGCTGTACGCCAGAAAGACGGCACAGGCCAGTGAAACAACGCCGGCGCCCACGACCAACCCCCGGTGCTCGACGGCCCAGCGCACCCCCCTCCGATACTTCTCCGTCAAGAAAGTCATCAGGGGGTTTTGCCACTCTTTTACCGTCGTGCGAAATGCCAAACTGGATAGAACCGGCGCAATCAGGATCGAATAAATCATCGCGCCGAGCAGCGCGAACGCGACCGTCCAGGCCATCGGCTGGAAGAGCCGCCCTTCGACGCGCTGGAGTGTAAAAATTGGCATGTAAGCCGTGATGATGATGGCAATGGCATAGAAAACGGGCCGTTGGACCTCATGGCACGCCTCACGGATGGTCACTATCGGGGCCTTCGCAGCGCCGTTTTTCTTGCTCAAGTGACGGACGATGTTTTCGACCATCACCACGGCGCCGTCCACGATCATTCCGAAATCGAGCGCACCCAGGGAAAGCAGGTTGGCGGGAATTCCTTTTAAGCTCAGGCATGACGATGCAAAAAGCAGCGAAAATGGGATGGTAAGAGCCACGATGATGGCCCCACGAAAATTGCCGAGAAAAAGAAGCAGAATGACCACGACGAGGATGATGCCTTCCGTCAGATTGTGCAGCACTGTGTGAGTCGTGTAGTGAACCAAATCGCTACGGTCGATAAACGGCACGACCTTCACGCCAGGAGGCAGAATGCGGTCGTTTAGTTCTTGCGTCTTTGCTTGAATTCCTTTGAGAGCTGTGTCTGCCTCCGCGCCCTTCCGCAGGAGCACGATGCCCGAGACGACGTCGTCGTTATCGACGATTCTGCCGTCGTCATGATGAGAGGATCTGGCGAACTGGCCGAGCCGGATTTTAGGGCCCTGGGAAACAACGGCGATGTCCTTCACACGCAAGGGCGTTCCACTCTTCGTTGTGATGACGGTGTTTTCGATGTCATCGACCGTTCTAACGAGACCCACCTCGCTTATGTTGATCTGCTGAAGTCCTGCTTCAATGAAGCTACCTCCCGCGTTGGCATTGTTATTTGTGAGCTGTTGCTCCACCTGACTAAGGCTGAGCCCATACGACACCAACTTGTCAGGATCCAGGCGGACCTGATATTCGCGCGTGGGGCCTCCGAAGCTCGCGACGTCAACGATGTTGGGAACCGATTTGAAGTTCTTCTCGACCACCCAATCTTCGAGGGACTTCAATTCCATAACGTCGTAATTCGGGTTCGTGCTTTTTAATGTGAAGAAGTAGATTTGGCCAACCGGGCTCCAGTCCGTTTGCATCTGCGGGCTAACATTCGGCGGCAAAGTGACCTGTGAAAGCCGCTCCAGGGTTCTTTCCCGGTCCCACGCATTGGTTTCGTCGTCGTCAAAGATGAGTTTCAAATCGGATAGCCCGAATAAAGAAAAGGAACGAAGGTGAACCACGTGAGGCATTCCGTTCATGACGATTTCGAGGGGAATCGTGACCTGTTGCTCCATTTGTTCGGCCGAAATTCCAAACCATTGCGTGACAATTTCCACGTAGTTGTCGGCCACATCGGGATAGGCTTCGATCGGCAGGTTATGAAAGGAAACCGCGCCCCAAAGCGCTAGCAGAATCGTGAGCGCGAGCACAACGAATCGATTGTTGAGTGCAAAATCTACGAGAGCGCGAATCATATTTCAGCCCCGGCGTTCATATTTTTCGCGTCATTCATTGTCGATAGCGTTCTGAAGGTCGAGGGCGTTCGTCACTACCCTCTGGCCTGGTTTAATTCCCTCGATAACCTCTTGCATGTCGTTCGAAAGCGTGTCGCCGGGAGTGATCTCAACTCGGCGGAATTCCCTGTCCGTCCCCGGTACGTACACCCACTCACGATCGTGCAAATGCAAAACGGCAGATCCCGGAACAACGGCATGCGTCTCCGCTTTCATGCCGTGGAAAATCGCCGTCGCAAACATGCCCAGGCGCATGATTTCGCCTAGATTGGGGACCTCGATGCGGACCTTCGCGGTGCGAATCGTAGGATCGAGAATCGCGCCGATGTTGCTCACTCGGCCTTTCAACAAGCGGCCTGGATACGCATTCAGCCGTATGTCCGCCTGCTGGCCGATCACAAGACTGGAAATATCGTTCTCGTAGACGTCGCAGACGAGCCATACGGAGGACAGATCGGAAATCGTGAACGGATTGGCGGAGTAGCTCTGAATGGTGCTTCCGCTCACGACTTCCTGGTCAGTTATCACACCAGAAATCGGCGAGAGGATATCTACAATTCCCGCAGGGTGATCGGGATCGTTGCCGAGCAAGCGGAGGTGTTCCGTGCTCGTATCCAGACTGGTCTTGGCGTCGTCCTCGGCGTCTTGAGCCGCTTCCAGATCTTGCTGCGCAAGCGCGCCGTGTTCGTAGAGGAGTTGCGTCCGTTCCAATTGCTTGTGCGCCAATAGTTCGTCTGCGACCGCCTTTCGATACGCGTCGTAGCCCTGCGAGATGTCATCGCTGCGGATCCGAAGCAGCAGTTGTCCCTTCTTCACTGTGTCGCCGATGCGAGCGCGAATGTCGACGACACGCCCCGACGCGAGGGTCACCACGGGCACGGTTCGAGTGATATCTGGATTCACAACTCCAGTGACGGCAAGTTGCGGGACTGCGTCGTGCTCAGTAGCCGTGGTCAATGGGTATTGTTGCGGATCGGCCACTTCGAACACGCCATCCTGTTCGTGTTGAACTTGGGCAGCCGGGGGCGCCTCGGCTGCTGGATCGTGGGTGCCGCCGCAGCCCACCCCGACAGAAATTGCCAGCAGAGCGCTGGCCAGAACTGCCTTTGGAAATATCGCCTTTCGCATCATCTTCTTTCACCAGATCCCTGTTTATTCGCCACTTTGCGAGAAGCGAGCCACCAGTGGCGACAGGCGACGATGGCCCACAGCCCCGGTATCACGCCGAGAATCCAGGCCGAACCAAGGAGCAGAAAAATCAACAGCGAACAGAGCGCACACACGATCGCAAACAGTAGAACTAGCCAGAGCTTGCGCTCCTCTAAGTGCTGACAGATCACAGTGCCTGTAACCGCGCCGAGGCCTGGATTGTCATTCGTCATCCATCGCACTGTAGCCGCCATGCGACCTCGTTTCCTGGACACACTCATCCTGTTGGCGTCCATTTCACATCTATTTTTCAAGCGTCGAAGCTTAGATCAGAGATTCAGGAGGGGCACGGCCGCTTGCTGCAGCCGTGCGTCGATAGACAGTTTTCGCGGAAGAAAGAAAGCCAAGGCCGAAGAAGTCCGCGGCGAGTGTAAATTCCAAATGGTGCGGGGGAACAAACAAGCAAACACCAGGGACGTGTGCGTTATTCGCGACACCACCTATCGCAGTAGCCGAAGAGCTTCTCCTTTGGAGCGAGGTTTCAGTTGTAAGGAATATCTCCGGATGCAGATCGTCCGTAAGGGATATCGGAAAGAACAACAACACAAGCGCACAGAGAAGCGCAATTCCCTCAGTTGTCGCGCGCACCGAATCGCGAGCCTGTTGGGTTTTCCGGAGACCGACCCGCCACGCGCAAAATGCGGCGATTGATAGCAGAAGCCAGCAAAGATTTAGGAACAGTTCCACAGGGCTAATCTGACCTCAGACAAATCCTGTTGTGCCGAATCGAACAGCAAAGCTACTGGTTATTCGTCCCCGAGAAAGTGCTGCGCAGATAAATTGTCGCCGACTGAGTATATGGAAACGCTAAAGCCGCGATAAAGAATTCGCAAATGCTAATTGAAAATTTTGATCGACCCGATTTGGGGAACGGAACCGTTTGAACAGTCTAAAGACGAGGGTAAAACGGCATTTCGTTGTGAGACTTGGCTGTGCGAAAGCGTCTGCTAGTAAAAATAGCGGACTCGTGACAACGTTGTGTAGCTGCCTGCAACCGCAAACTCGATTAGGATTTTTTTATCTTTGCTCAACGCAGTAAAGTACGTCTCACCGCCACTAGAATCCTTGCCGCTCGCGAAATCGAAACGGTCGGCGTGCTCAAGCACATCCCTGACATCGAGATTATCCTCCCGTGACACGTTCACCTGAAAACCGACAATCCGACGCTCAGGACTGAATAGCAATTCGGCTTGCTTGCAAAACCCTGGCGCCTCGGCAGAGGTTAATAGAATTTGATCGGCAGCGCGCGAGACCTGTCTTTGTCCGGAATTCGAGTCCTCAAGAGCTTCTTCCGGCGTAAGGCCCTCAAAACCAGCGTAAACAGGCGTTACGCTGCACATAAGAATATCGTTCAGGCTCAATCTGGTCGTCTGACTCTCTATTTGTTTGCGAAGCTCGTCTATCAGATCTTTAGTAGCGGCTTCAATCCGCGTGCTGCCCCAATGCCTTGAATCACTCCATAGACCTCGCCCCGTGCTCGGATCGATGACAGTCACAATTGTGGAAGCCGACGAGACCTTTCTCGTGTCTGGGCCGTTGTGGGTGAGGTAGTCTCCGAGATAAGGGTTCCCCGAAATGAGGAAGATCAGATCGGCTCCTCGAGCGTTATTCGAGACTTCAAACCGTCCCCAGCGCTTGAGCTGCTCCGTAGCAATCTCCCGCGCCACAGACAATTCCGCCGGACAAACACAGTCGATGTAGACTGAATTCGCTTGCATGATTTTCGCGGGCAGCCGGGGACGCTCGTTCTTTTTGGCCAACGATGGTCTGAAGCACATCGCCACGAAGATGAGAATGACTAAGAATTGGTTTCTTCTCATGCCCAACTCTTCATGTACCGACTACCTCGCCATCGCGATCGTTAGAACGCCAGCCCAAAGAGTATGGACGAATCAGGTGGCATTGTAGCGAAAAGAGAACACGATCCGTTGTAAAACGCCGCACGGCTCTCGACACGCGGTCACTCGTGGTCTCGCCGACGGAGTTTCACCAGTTTCGAAAACCGCCCGACCGTCATGAACAACCCGAGCCAGAAAAAAAGCGCAACTTTGTCAGGCTAAAGACCCGCGATGAGTTGGCTGGCAGCCTAGAGGCGTTTGACCTTGTGATGTACACTAACTCGGGGGCCAGCGATGATGCGGTTGGCACAATCAGCGCTCGCACTGTTTGTGGTCGTAGCGTCTGTTCCTTCAATTTGGGCAAAAACCCACGAGCAACCACCCTTTCCCGAGAAGATCCTCGAGGCAAACACCGTATACCTGGATTGTGATTGCCGGAAGGAAATGACTGAGTCGGTGAAGAGTGCGTTGCCGGAGGTCCTTTCCTGGGGGCGCTTCCAGGTGGTGCAGGACCGCGAAGACGCCGACCTGATCTTCCTCTTTTCTACCCACGACTATCTTGGCGATTACTTCACTCGAGACGGCCCCGACAAACGCCCCCCTTACGTCGATTACACGATCCTCACTGTTATCGATGGGCGCACAGGAGAGGGTCTGTGGACTGATAACAGGCGTTGGGGCTACATGCTGGTCTCGAAAGCGAGCAGAGATTTGGTACAGGAATTGAGGGGGCAAATGGCAGAGCAGGTCAAAAGTTGGACTCTCGATGATGTATTCAGTTGTCGGGACACTTCGGCATATGCGGGGTTTGCCCACCTCACAACCGACGAGGCGTTGGCGAAACCGAAGTTTGACGTCACGCGAGTGGCAAACACGCCAGATCGCCTCAGTGTTAGCTCCGATGAGGCACCGGATTTCTGCAAACATGCGCAGCTCATTGTGGGTGCAAAAAACGAGATTGTTGGTTTTGAGGTTTCGCCGTCCCGTGCGGAGACTCTAGAGGTGACCGACATCCTTCAACAGGCCGATCAGTTTAATTTTTCTGGCGGAAAAGAAGTGAATGACAGCAAGGTTTATTTCACTGTTGAGAGTCGAGACAAGAAAATGCTCATGAAATTTCAAATGTTGGGCCGGATGCCTGTTTTGGTGCGAGTTGATTATTCGTACCACAATCCAGATTGAGCCGCTTCAAAGGATCGAGCTGGGAGGGCGAGTGATCAGCCCTCCCATCCGACCAATCAGAATTTAACAAGAACGTCTATATCGATCAGCATCTCATCTTTCCGAAGGTCGGGTGTCCATAGACCTCCGTGGTTTGCAATGGCTGTTCCATTAGGGGGCGCAACTGATCCGCTGCAAACGGCTGCCGCCTGGGTCTCCGTTTGCGCAAACACGCCGACCGCCGGTACTGAGCTGCCATCCATACAGGCCCAATCAATGGGATCGCCATTGTTTGCCCAGGTGCCGGCGCCCAAGGCCGTGGGAGGCGTGACGCCGCCCGGGCCGCTCCAGTACGGAACGTCCGCATGGCGATAATCACCCTCCACTCTGAAAGTAAGGTATTGCCGTGGCATGTAATCGAAGGTCACCGACGAATCCCAGGCTTTGAATGGGGAACCTGGAGCTTCGTCGAAGTACGGTGAATTAATGGCCGCTGATCCAGCTGTCTCTCCATTGATTGGCGGAATCAAAACGAGATAACGCCCCGGATTGTTGATCTGTCCGCCACCGAGCGTCAGGCCGAAGAGATCTTTGTGAAACCAGAAGCGGTTGTAGATCATGTAGCCGATAAAGCTTTGCTTGAAGTTCCCGTTGTGGTCATTGTGGCAGTTCACACCTTCACCAAATTCGCAGCCCATATCACCCGTGAAGGAAAACGCCATCTTATCCAGGGTGTTCATCGGTTTGTCGTAGTATTTGATTTCGATGCTGTCGTCAGTATGAATACGGCCGCGGTGAGGTGTGTACAGATCGTCGTGGCCCAACCCGTAGTTGTTGGAGATGATGTTCATCCACGGATACGGCGTCCACTTGATCTGCCCACCGATGCCTTTCCTCGAGTTGGATGACGCATACGATTGCCATCCATTGATGAACCACGGCTCGATTTTCAAATGAGCTGTGGGAAAGATCTGAATTCGCACACCTTGGAAAAACCAAGGTGTGTTCGAAGAAACGTACGACGGCTGGTAGGCCCAGTTGTCGAAGTTGTAGTAGCTGAACAGGCCGATGTAGGACATGAAGATGCCCGCATCGATGTTGATTCCGTGTAAGTAATTCAAGTGATACCCGCCGTACGCCTCCGACAAATATCGATCCGCATCGTCGATATTCCACTGCCCCTTTTGATAGCTGGGGTCATTTCGAATCGTTGCGGTCGAATACATGCCGAACTGGGTCATGAATCTTGCACGAACATTGTCATAGTGGAAGTCGCCGCCAATACCGAGTTGTTCGAGCTGCAGTTCATTCGACCGAAACAATTCGCTCGAGCCGCCCATCGAGTCATCCACCGGTTTGTTGAAATCGTACGTATATGTCAAGTCCGCCCTGATTTCCGGCGTGAAAAACTTTGAATCGAATGCGGGAGTGATTGTGCGTGGGTTGCCGTTCAGCCAAGTCCAATCCCAATCTGAGAATGGTTCGATCTTTGCCGGTTTGTTATCTTGCGCGGTCGCGCTTGAGGAAGCCGGCGAAGCGTTTGTCGCGGCAGTCACTCCTGCTGGTGCTGAAACTGTCGTGGTCGCTGCCATCTGCGGGGAGACTTGCGTCGAAGTCGATGCGGGCGCTGACGCTGGAGCTGGACTCGCAGCATCTCGTGCCTTCAGTTCTGTTTCGAGCTCAATAATTCGCGCGGCCATCGTCTGCAACTCTCTCTCAATCGCATCCGGTGTTTCCGTACTCGCAGCCGCCGGTGAAGCTGAGGCGGAAGCTGCGGTCGCCGCGCCGACCGCCGGCACTGCTGCAGGATCAGAAGGGGTGGAAACGGATGCATATAGCCTGGCAGGTCTGTGTACCAGTGGATCTGGAGTCTCATCGGCGGCTTCTGACGAGGCCACTGGAGTTGCGGATCGTACAAGAGCAGTCGATTTATTTGCCGCCATCGTAAGGTCCACACGGACGCTTTGGCGCGCGGGGATCTCCAAGGTAGCAGGCTGGGGGCTCGCAAAGCCGTTCTTGTTTGCCGCAAGCTGGTACCGGCCGGGTTTCAAACCCTCTAGTACGAAGATTCCTTTATCGTCGCTTGCAAGCGTCCGATTGGTTTGATCATCGAGACAAGTGAGAATAATTTGCACTTCTGTAATGGGAGCTCCGGCGCTGTTTTCAGTCGTGCCGCGAAGTTCGCCTGCACTCGTTGCTTGCTCGTAAGTAGAGACCACCGATGCAGGCACGGCAACGCCGCTGTGCAGATTCTGCGCGGTACATGCGAGCGGTATGCTGATTCCCATCACTAACACCAGCGCGGCGATCGTAGTCTGAAATACACTTTTCATATCACGCTCCCCTTGTCTTGCGGCCCTTCGATAAGCGCATGCCGCATCAATGCGAATGCGCCTTCAAGATTGTGTGAATGGCTGTTTTTATCTTCAGTTCTTTAATCTTTTCCGCACCATTGGACCTATTGCACATCGAAGGAGATATGGGCCCCGTGAACATTCGCTAAGGTTTTCGTAAATCGCCTTGTCGGCCCCCGCAAGTCCCGACATTGTTCGCCGGTGATACACGTGTACTGTTGTCTTGCGAAAACCCAGGTCCCCTTCCCACCCCGTTCACACGCGCCCCTCAAATCCAATGCACTGGACGCCCCGAGTGCACGCTAACGTCATTTGATTGAAGGGTGAAACAGAACATAAAGTCAGCGGCAACTACGGTCAAACTCAATGAAGTGATCGAGCGAATCGACAAACGCGGGTGAATTCCTTATACAAACCTAAAAACTTTCTAACAAATCGTGGCTTACAGAATCCTTAGGAACTGTTAACGGCTTCCTTATGGCCAAGTGCAATCCTTCTCTTAGCAAACGCGAATAGAAAGTTAACTGCCTTACCGCTCGAACGCAGATGCCGCATTTAGCAGAGAACGTGCACATGCACGTGATCGGAAGAAGCATGGCGATCAGCCCGGCCAAGATTCTTTTGGTAGATGACGACGCTCAGGTTCGCCGCGCCTTGCGAACCACGCTTACCAGCGCGGGGTATGTCGTCGTTGAGGCGCGAAGCGGTGAGGAAGCCCTGGAGGAGGTTCAGGCCGAAGGATCAGTCGACATGATTCTTTTGGACCTGAAGATGCCCGGAATTGGCGGGATCGAGGCTTGTCGGCGAATTCGCAAAATCTTCGATGTTCCCATTCTCGTCATCAGCGTTCTTCGCACCCAAGAAGACAAAGTACAGGCGTTCGATGCCGGCGCCGACGATTACCTCGTAAAGCCTTTTGGTATCCAGGAGCTGCTGTCGCGTATACACGCCCTGCGCCGAAGAACTGCCGGAGTCGAATCCATGCCTCCCTTCGAATCCTCCGGCCTGAAAATCGATTTTGAACGCCGCCGGGTGATCGTCGATTCCGAGCAGGTGCATTTGACTCCGACCGAGTTCGAGCTTTTGCGATATCTGGTGCTCAATCAGGGCAAGCCGGTTTCGCATCACATTTTGCTTCAATCGCTGTGGGGTCCGGAACATTCAAACGACATTCAGCGCCTCAGGGTCAGCATCAATCAGCTCCGCAGAAAGATCGAAAAGAATCCCGAGCGTCTTCGCTACGTCCATACCGAGCATCAATTCGGGTACCGATTCGAGCCGGCCACCCAGAAAGCCGAGAAGAAAAGAGTTCGAGCCTGATTCCTTGTGAGGCGAGGTCAAGCAGACGTGCACGTGTCCAACGAACCTCAAATCGGAAGCGCAGCAGCGGTATCCGTAAATCCGTTGAGATTTTCTGGTGCTGGTATGAACACCGAGCCCGTCTTGATCGTGGACGATAACCCGCAAATCCGGCGGGCGTTGCGAGCCATTCTGATCGCGCAGGGTTTTGTGGTCCTGGATGCCCGTACCGGTGAAGAGGCGCTGGAACTAATCCGTAAAGAGCGCGTGGAACTCGTTCTTCTGGACGTGAATCTGCCCGGCATGTCCGGGTTCGAAACCTGCAAAGAGATCCGCCGCAGCAGCGATGTTCCAGTCATCATGTTGACCGTTCGAGACGCTGAACGCGACAAAGTGCAGGCCTTCGACGCCGGCGCCGACGACTATATCGTCAAGCCTTTCGGCGCGGAAGAATTGCGGGCTCGCATGCGGGCCACCCTTCGGCGGGCCGGAACCGAAGAATCGTTTACGTTCGATTCCGATGAATTGCAGATTGATTTTGAGAGACGCACCGTAGCGGCGAAGGGCCGCAGCACTCGCCTGACCCCCAAGGAGTTCGATTTGCTTCGCCAGCTCGTAACGAACCAGGGAAAAACTCTCACTCATCGTTGGCTGCTGCAAACAGTTTGGGGACCGGACTACGGCGAGGAGACCGAATCACTGCGCGTCCTGATCAATCAACTGCGCAAGAAGATCGAACCTGATCCGCGCACGCCTCGCTACATCCTCACCGAACCCTGGGTCGGCTATCGCTTCGAAAGCCCGACACCTAAAAAGCCGACCGCTCGCGACCACAAGAAATAGGGGCTCAAAGCCCAAGGAAGCGAAGCTCGCCCGAAGTGGGGCAATGACCGCTAGGCTGGATGAGAGCCCGCTATGGCCGCGAGAACTCTCGCTGGGTTAAGGGGTGCACGCCGAATGCGAATGCCGGTTGCGTCAAATATTGCGTTGTTGATTGCCGCCGCCGTGGGGCGGCTTGACGGCTCTCCGGCGCCGCTCGATGGAATTTCCGGACGATTGATCAGCACGATTTCAACCTTGCCGGGAACATCCGAAACGCGTGCTACCGGGTAGGAGTTCCAGTCCGTGCTTGTCACGCTGCTGCGATCGAACGTCACTTCTTCCTTCATGGCACGACTCACAGATTGAACCAGATTCGCGGCGATTGTGGCCCGAAGCGCGTCAGGATTCACGATTAACCCGCAGTCGTGAACACAAACGAGCCGCTCGACGCGGACCACCCCTGACGACCGATTCACCTCCACCTCAGCGATGGTCGCGACGCGAGTTTCTCCGCGCAGAGCCAATGCTACACCGCGTCCAGTGACGACTTGCGACGCGGCGGAAGAAGGTTTGGGCGAACTACGCGATTCCCATTCGTAGGTCTCGGCCGCTTTCATGAGCACAGCTTTGAGGCGAGCATCATCGAGATAGCGAAGGCGAAACTCAACGGGGTCCGCATTGGCAGCGGCAGCCATTTCATCGATGAACGACTCCGCAGCGAAAGTGGTCGCAGGCCCTTCCGGATCGCGGAGATGTGTGGTGCGAAGGGGAGATGGGGAGTCGGAAAAGGCTGGAACCACATGCGCCCTGGCGTCGACATTTTGAAATGGATACGCGACGCATTCTTCGCCCCATTGGGCAAACTCGTCGACTCCAGAAGTATTGCGAGTGCCGGTCAGTTGCGCGCCGAGAAAGTTGCCGGCCGTTGCAGGCAAGAACATGATTTCGCCGCCAGAAAATGCTCGGGACGTGAAACGTAGAGCGGTGACCTCGCCATGCGTGTCGAGCCCGGCAACCATGTCGCAGACGACCGCCGGACCCTTTGCGCCCCACGCGGTCATGTCTGCCCGCGACCACTGAACGCGCACGGGTCTGCCAACGGCTTGCGACAGCAGTACCGCATCGGCTGCCGCATCTTCGAATCCGGGGCGGCCGTAGGAACCAGCGTCCTCAACCCAGATGACACGCACCTTGTCCGGAGGAATGCCAAGCAGCTCGGCAAAACCTGCCTGCAGAGCGTGTGGCTTTTGCGCTCCGGACCAAACTGCTGTCACGCCGTCTAAGCGAACATCCGCGACGGCGCACCCCGGGTCCATCGTCGCATGCGATTGAAAAGGAAATTCGTAGGATGCTTCAAGCCTCTTCGCAGCGCTTGCAAGGCCGGAATCCACATCGCCCTTCTTAAGGGTGTTCTTGCTCGTTTTCGGCGCGACCGAACGCATGTGATCGTACAGATCCTTCTGGTCGGGAAAGACTTGCCCGGGCGCGGTCCAGGCGACTTTCAAAAGTTGAGCCGCGCGAATTGCGGCCCACTCGGTTTCGGCCACGAGGCCGACGAAATCGCCTTTCACCACTGTTCTGACGTAGCCCGGAATGGATTTCACCGAGCTTTCATCGACGCTAGCCAACTTCGCGCCCACTCCGGTAGGCCTGACGACGCGGCCGTGCAACATGCCAGGAACGCGCACATCTGTGACGTATTGCCACTGGCCCAGGATTTTGGGCGCCATGTCGATGCGCGCGAGAGATTTCCCCACAACAGTGTAATCGGCAGGATCCTTAGGCTTGCCGACGCCTTCGACGTTGAGGGCAAAGCCGCGGCCCAAGACTCTCAACGTGTCGTTCAAGTCGGCGCCGCCCGCCAAGTCGCTGTACGAAGCGGTTTTGGTTTCATCACCTTTTACATGCACGATGCCTTCACGCACCTCAAGCTGGTCTGAGGGCACACCGAGCCTGCGCGCAGCCAGTTCCAAAAGCAAAGATCTTGCTGTTGCCGCAACGTTGCGCAGGGGTTTCGCACCAAGCATGATCGACGTGCTGCCGCCCACACCACCCTGATCGGCCGTGATCGACGTGTCACCCATCACAAATGTCACATTCCGGGTCGGGACATCCAACTCCTCGGCGATGATTTGCGTGTAGGCGGTTTCCACGCCCATCCCGATTTCCACCTTGCCCGTAAAAACGCGAACTGACCCGTCCCTCTCAATTCGCAGCCATGCATCGAGGCGGTCCGGAGACGGAGTTACGGCTGAATCGGCTTGAGCGGATGAAGAAGCCAACAAGCTGGGGGCGACTGTGGCATCGAGAAAGCTAAAACCAAGCAGGAGGCCTCCTGTGTCCTTAACGAATTCCCTCCTCGATAGAACGGCCTTGGAGCTCATCGCTTATGCCTTCTTCCCAACGGATTGCGCTGCGCGACGAACCGCATTGAGAATTCGGACGTGACTGCCACACCGGCAGACAAGACCTTCAAACGCACTATGTATTTCTGCGTCGCTCGGACGTGGATTCTTGTCGAGCAATGCCGTTGCGGTCATGACCCAGCCATTAAGGCAATAGCCGCACTGAAAAGTTTGTTCTTCGATGAACGCGGCTTGAACCGGATGTGGTTTGTCGGCTGTTCCCAATCCCTCGAGCGTCACGATTCGTTTCCCGATTGTGAGAGAAACGGGCAGCCTGCACGATCTGACGGGGCGCCCGTCAACCAGCACGGTGCACGCCCCGCACTGTCCAAGCCCGCAGCCGAAGCGCGGATTGTTTAGGGAAAGATTGTCCCGCAGAACGTACAGAAGAGGGCAATCGTGGTCGGCATCCACGATGTGAGTCTTACCGTTTACATTCAAGGACGCGCGGGGCATCCCAACCTCGCAAGACTGAGCACCCGTTCTCGCATGGATTCTATCGCAATTTCGTGTCACAGCAGCTAACGCACCAATGCTTGACAAAATCTCACAATAGATATATTCCAGGTACTGATGGACGCGGAGGCAATCAGACAATCCCTACAGGAGAGTGGGCTGCGGTGTACTCCGCAGCGCTACGCCCTGCTGACGTTCTTGATGGAGCAGAACAGCCATCCTACGGCCGCAGAAATCTTCGAAGCCGTGAATCGCGAGGATCCGCGGTCTTCCAAAGCCACAACCTATAACAATCTCAAAGACCTGGTACAAGCTGGTTTGGTGCGTGAAGTGGCCATCGAGGGCCGCGCGGCCCGATACGATGCGAAAGGCATGCCGCATCACCACTTCATCTGCGACCGGTGCGGCAAGGTCGAAGACATGGAATTCTACGACGTGCCGAAGCCCGCATCGCGCTCGCTCGGCAAACGGGTTCTTCGCGAATGCGAGGTGATTTTCCGCGGGTTCTGCAGCAAGTGCGCTCCGCGGCGCGCGTCCCGCTAAGCATCCGAATCGTTTCACAATCAGCCGCAATATTTCTAACTCATTTCGAAGGAGCATGAACGATGGAAAAAGAAGTCAAAGCCACATCAGCGTCTTCCGGCAGTTCAACCGGAGCGAAATGTCCCTTTGGCCACGGAACGCACGCACGCAGCAATCGCGACTGGTGGCCCGAGCAGCTGAATCTTCAGATGCTCAAGCAACATGGGCCGCAATCAAACCCGATGGACAAAGAGTTCAATTACGCCAAAGAATTCAAGAGCCTCGACCTGAATGCGGTCGTCAAAGATCTGCGCACTTTAATGACGGATTCGCAGGAATGGTGGCCGGCCGATTTCGGGCACTATGGCGGCCTGATGATCCGGATGGCGTGGCACAGCGCAGGCACTTACCGGGTGGCCGATGGCCGCGGCGGGGCCGGCGGCGGGCAACAGCGGTTCGCTCCCCTGAACAGCTGGCCCGACAACGCGAATCTGGACAAGGCGCGGCGGTTGCTGTGGCCGATCAAGCAGAAATACGGGCAAAAAATTTCCTGGGCCGATCTGATGGTTCTCGCGGGGAACGTCGCCCTCGAGTCGATGGGGTTCAAGACGTTCGGCTTCGGCGGCGGCCGCGTGGATACCTGGGAGCCCGAAGAGCTTTACTGGGGTCCTGAGGGAACGTGGCTGGGCGACGAACGCTACAGCGGCGAACGCCAATTGCAGCAGCCTCTCGGCGCGGTCCAGATGGGGCTCATTTACGTGAACCCGGAAGGACCCAATGGCAAACCGGATTTCATGGCAGCGGCTCACGACATCCGCGAGACCTTCGCGCGGATGGCCATGAATGACGAAGAGACCGTGGCGCTGATCGCCGGCGGCCATACTTTCGGCAAGACGCACGGGGCCGGGGACCCTTCATTCCTCGGGCCTGAGCCTGAGGGGGCGGTGATCGAGGATCAAGGCCTCGGTTGGAAGAGCAAGCATGGCAAGGGCTTCGCCGGAGACACGATCACAGGAGGTCCAGAAGTAACCTGGAGTCAGACGCCCACGAAGTGGGGCAATCATTTCTTGGATAACCTGTTCAAATACGAATGGGAGCTGACCAAGAGTCCCGCCGGCGCACATCAGTGGAAAGCGAAGAACGCGACCGCGATCATCCCGGACGCGCACGATCCTTCGAAGAAGCATGTGCCAACGATGCTGACGACTGATCTCTCTCTTCGCTTCGACCCGACCTACGAGAAGATATCGCGGCGCTTCTACGAGCATCCGGATCAGTTTGCAGACGCATTTGCACGCGCCTGGTTCAAGCTGACGCACCGCGATATGGGTCCGATTACGCGCTATCTCGGCCCGCTGGTGCCCAAAGAGGAGTTGATCTGGCAAGATCCGATTCCGGCCGTGAATCATCCGCTGATCGAGGAACAGGAGATTGCGGCTCTGAAGGCGAAACTCCTTGCATCGGGACTCTCGATTTCACAACTGGTTTCGACGGCCTGGGCGTCTGCGTCCACCTTCCGCGGCTCCGACAAGCGTGGCGGCGCGAATGGCGCGCGCATTCGCCTTACCCCGCAAAAGAATTGGGAAGTGAACAATCCACCGGAGCTGGCAAAGGTGCTGCAGACGCTCGAAGGGGTTCAAAAGGAGTTCAACGGGACACAGACGAACGGCAACAAGGGCAAGAAGATTTCGCTTGCGGACTTGATCGTGCTGGGCGGCTGCGCGGCCGTCGAGAAAGCGGCCAAAGACGGCAGCATCGACGTGCGAGTTCCCTTCAAGCCGGGCCGCATGGATGCGTCGCAGGAACAGACCGACGCGCCGTCTTTCGCACCGCTCGAACCCGGCGCAGACGGTTTCCGCAACTACTATCGCAGCACGCTCATGGCGCCAGAAGAAGCCTTGGTGGATCGAGCACAATTGCTGAAGCTGACCGCGCCTGAGATGACGGTTCTCGTTGGCGGCCTGCGCGTCCTGGGTGCAAACGCCGGGAATTCCAAACACGGCATATTTACCAAGCAACCCGGAAAGCTGACGAACGACTTTTTCGTCAATCTGCTCGACATGCGAACGGAATGGCAGCCCGTTGATTCCACCGGTGTCTATGAGGGACGCGACCGAAAAACCAAAGAGCTGAAATGGACCGCCACGCGAGTCGACCTGATCTTTGGTTCGCACTCACAACTGCGCGCGCTCGCGGAGGTCTACGCGTGCAGCGACTCGAAGGAGAAATTCGTGAAGGACTTCGTGGCCGCGTGGAACAAGGTGATGAATCTCGATCGCTTCGACCTAGCGGCTGCATGATCGCGAAGGGTAAGAGAATAACGGCCTTCAAACATCACTGTTTTGT